>JACCDY010763369.1_pt1 | contig 93319 bp, 80 predicted proteins | sample 7446391 | NCBI WGS metagenome assembly JACCDY01 (sample SAMN15323451, study PRJNA562643) | freshwater metagenome | isolation source: river surface water | place: USA:Blue River Watershed | collected 2017-08-18
ACCACCTCTGGGCCGCAACGTCGTGTGCAATGTGTCTGGAGTTTTTCCGCACCAAAATGAGTGCCCAGCCAATCGGTAGCGATTTGAAAAATCTCTGGGTCTGCCCTACGGAAACGATAAATCGATTGCTTGGGGTCGCCAACGAGAAATACCTTTGGCGCCTGCTCCCGGAGATGTGGGTCGGCCTGATCGTACTGCTCTAGCCAGGCTTTTAACATCGCCCACTGGGTTGGGTTGGTATCTTGAAATTCATCAACCAGAATGTGCCGATACCGGGTATCAAGCCGTGCATGAAATGCGGGGGCATGCGGCCCAGCAAGTAACTTCCAGGCGGTTAACTCCAATCCAGAAAAATCAATCTCATGGCTCTGGGCCATAACCTGGTCAAGGCAGCGGCCTAGGGCCTGCCCGCAGACCCAGAGGGCCTGTGTTCTCGCCTGCGCTATACGCTGGTCGGTCTCGTCCAGGAGTTGCATTAATGCATGACCTAGGGCGGTAACCTCATCAGCAATGCGCGCCGCCTGCGCGCCCCAACGGGGCAGATCAATGGTTTTGCGTACAAATTTATCGTCTCCCCCCTTCAACTGGTGGCGTTTTGGTGGGGTATGGTCGGACTGTTTTTTCGGTTCGATTTTCGTTAGAAATGTCTGACACAGCCGTTCAAGTTCGCATCGTTCCCAAGCCGATAACACGGCATAAAACTCCTCACGCTTGGGCGAATCTTTATAAGCAGAGGCCAGAAATGCGGCGCGGGGGGCCTGCTCTGTATAGAAACGTCTGACCGCTGCCTGGTTATCCGGCTGCAGATTCTCGAGCGCCTTCGACGCCTGCTCGGCCCTTAGGTTTAAATGTTTTAGCTGGCCTGCAAATGCTCTCCACTCAACCCGCGACTGGACCCAAGACTCCATCGCCGCCTTTGTTTTAGATTCTCCGATAAGCCCGACAAGCGGCGCATAAGGAACCTGATCGATCGTTTCAGAAAAAAATATCTGCCATGCCTGACGCATCAAATCCCATGGGCGTTGAGATAGCGACATCGTTGCAAGGCCGGCCATCGAGACTGGCGCCATCGCCGCAACCCTGGAATACCAGCTATGAAAGGTTGAGATGGTGGGGGGCTGTGGGTCGGTAAGAAACTCCGCAAACACACGAGGCGCACGCAGCATGCCGGCAGTTAGCGCCTCACCCGTGAGGCCCCATGATCTGAGTTTCGCCTCTAACTGCGGTGAAGCGAGTGTCGCCATCTCCTTTAAGTGACTCACTACCCGGGTGCGCATCTCGGCGGCCGCCTTATTGGTAAATGTCAACGCAAGAATCGATCGCGGCGGCGTGCCCTCAAGAATCGCGCGGGCAATCCGAGACGACAACAACCAGGTCTTGCCGCTACCCGCGCAGGCCTCTACGACGACGCTCTTTGAGGTATCGAGTGCCTGCAGGTTCATTGGTCTTGCTCCTCCTCAACCTCAATGTCTTTGAGATCTGTCCGCCTGCACACACCACGCACATTGCAATACTTACAAATCTTCTTGTCTTTCAAAAGGCCTGTGGCCTGAATTGGCTCACCCCTCGCCATTGCCGTGAGCTCAGAGACCACCCGTTGCATCACCTCTTGCGTGATCTCTGGAACTGATCGGCCAACGGCATCGGTGACGGCGATCTCCTCGACTTCCTTGCGATTGATACAGACATATGTCGCTTCTTTCACAGCCCGATCGGCCCCAACAATCCATGAATAAAGCGCCAACTGAACATCATCCTGGCCCGTCTTCACGCGCGCGCGAAGCGGGCCGGCTGCGCTGGTTTTAAAATCGATCAGTAGCGACTCGCAAGGCATCTCTTCAATACGATCGAGTCGGCCCTTCAGGGTAATGCCCAAACCGTCAATCCTGCGGACGATATCTTGCTCAGTGCGCACGGCCGTCTCGGGCCGGTTCGCGAGCCACTTGGCAAGTCCGGGAATCATCGCGCCCGCGTTAGCCCGCAGTCTCGATGCAATGGCCTTGGGCATGGGTAACTGCACGGCCTTTGTCCGCCTGCCCGCGAAAAACGGTTCTTTCAGTAGACGATCAATTTCTTTGACTAACCAAATCTCCCAATCCTGCGCAGTCTTGTCGCGCAGGGTTGCACCCGCAAGAGCCAGATGCATCAGGGAGCCGATATCCGTAGGCGGGCTTTCCTCTTTAAGAGATTCGATTGGCCGCAGGCCCATTACCGTTTGCAGAGCAAACCGATACGGACAATCAACAAGGTCTTGAAGCTCAGAGACGCTCAACTCCGGTGGCAATGCAGTGGGCCATTGGGGATCGCAATCACTAATTAAATTGATGGCGCCATCCTTGCGCAGTGGCCGCCTGCCAATCACACTGCCCGCGTCCTGCCGATGGATGGTCGGACCTGATTGAAGGGCGAGTAATTCAACCCAGCTAGAGAATTCAACCGCACTGTCAGGTTTATCTGAGCATGCAATCAGTACAAGCGGCACCGGCGCCCTCCAGACCGACTCAAACTGCGCAAATCGTTGCAATTCGAGCTCTTCGGGTGGAATCTGTAAGCCCATTTCCGCAAACCGTTTTGGTTCAAAGAACTGCGCAACCGGCCTTTCGGGCAGCCGGCCCTCTTGCGCACCCATCACCACCACGGCCTGCGGTAACTGCCATGTGAGAGAGGAGAGTGAACAGACCCGCACCGCTGCCCTGCCCGAGGGCTCAATAAATCGTGCCTGATTTAACTCGGCGTTCAGTAAGGCTCGCCATAAGGCCGCTGTAATAAGGCAGTCATCGCCAAGGGTCTGTGCGGCGAGACCTTTTAATGCCGCCAACACAGTCTGGCCCGCAGAGTCTTGCGCAAGTGGTAACTCGAGCCCGGAGTGTTCGATGCCAACAAGAAGTTGGGTTGCCCATCGGTGGGCGGGTAGCCTTTGCGCGCTGACTTCAGCCTGAAGGTGTTGGGCCGAAAACGGTAAGAGCCCAGGGCCAAGGAGATCCTCTAAGCCCACCGACGCAACACGACCAAACCCTCGTAGCGCCGCATCGAGCGCGCGCCGTTGATCCGCATCAAAATTCCAGGTGTCGTTGAGGCCCTGCGCGACAAATGGGGAATGAATCCACTCGAGCACTGTCTGCGTGGTGGCATGCCGAGTTAGCAGATCATTAAGCCCAACGACTGCAGTTGCCGCGACTGTGGTGTCGAGTGCCCAGCCCGAGCGATCGCTCAAGGCCTCGCCCGCGCGCTCCAATAAAGCGCGAAGCCTGCGAACCGCTTTTCGATCAAGCGCAACAACACCGATATCATCAAGGCCCTGCGCGCGCCACTCGATTATTGTCTGGGCCGCAGCCCAGGCCGACTCTTCAATTGATTGGGCAGCAATTAATATGCGGTTGTCTTGTGGAACATGGACCTCGCGTGTGTGGGCATCATGGGGCGAAAAAAACCAGACCGAAATCTCGTCAAGAGCCACCTTAAACAGTGTCATGGCCATCGCAATTTCTCTTGCCGATGGCGCTCGGCCCAGACAAAACCAGACCGGTGAGGTCTCGGTAAGATGAGCCTTCGCCCAGGCTGCCCGGTCTGTTGGCAACTGGTTGTGGGCTTGTAAATTCCTTAAGGTGCTTACGTCCGAGGCCAGATGCTTTGCCTCATCGCCCGCCTGACCCAGATCGAACGACTCGCCCTCTTGGGCGCTCGCAAGCCACTCCCACCCCTCGAAGATCTCCACCCACTGGCCCGCAAGATCGAGGGCCGCCTTCGGTGCCCCCCCAAGAGAGGCGGCAATCTCCGGATGATCGAAGAGCTGCTGGGCAAGCTGTACGCGCCGCGCAGCCAAACCCCGGGGGGCGGGCGCCCGCCTCGCGCCCACCGCTGTCTCGGCAAGCCTGTCGAAGGCCTGATCTAGGCTTGCACACCACGGGAGTGGCGCGCCCTCGTGCCGGCCAGGCCAGCCTGAGCGAGACAGTAGAGACTTCAGGCCCTGGGCGGCAAGCGGCGACTCGACGATCACCACTGGCGCGATCGTCGCCTCCGCCATGGCCGCAGCGACCCGCTCAGCCAAGCGCTCGCCCGGGGGGACGGGATAAAAACGGCACTCTGTTGCTTTTTTTTCCAACTTTAGGGTGTCTTTCCCTCTAGAAAAGGGCGATTCAATGAAAACGTCTTGGGCCTTACGGGCTTTTATGCTATCTTTTCTCGCTAGCAGCTTCAGAGCAGGACAAGATTTAATCAGTCAGATGGCTCAAAGAGTGAGCCCCGGCCAACAAAGTGGCCTATTTTGCAGCCCCACCCGGCCAAATTCACCGAAAAATTCATAACAACGCCGTTTCTAGGTTGTGACCGCACATAAATTTTTTATTTAAAGAGTTCTTCAACCCCGACCGTTCAGGTCTTTCTACACGATCCCACTATGAGCCAATCCGTTTTAACCGTCTCTGATGCGTCTTTCGACGCTGATGTCTTGAAGTCTGATATGCCTGTTTTGGTTGATTTCTGGGCCGAGTGGTGTGGTCCATGCAAGATGATTGGGCCCATCGTGGAAGAGATTGCCGGCGAATATCAAGGAAAACTGAAAGTCGCCAAACTCAATGTCGATGAGAATGCCGCCGTTCCTGCGAAACATGGTGTCCGCGGAATTCCAACCCTGATTCTCTTTAAAAACGGTACGGTTGTTGCCCAGAAAGTTGGTGCCTCGGCAAAGTCCCAGCTCACCGCCTGGATTGACAGCAATCTCTAATTCCAAATTCCCGAGAAGGCGGGCCCGTGCAGCCCGCCGGATTCCCCCTCCTGCACACGCCCTTAGTGACTATCTCCCTTAAAGCACATGCATCTCTCAGAACTTAAAGCACTCCCCGTCACACAGCTCGTCGAACTTGCGATGAGCCTTGAAATCGATAACGCCAGCCGCCTGCGCAAACAAGAGCTGATGTTCGCAATCCTGAAAAAGAAAGCGAAATTAGGCGAACAGATTTTCGGCGATGGCGTTTTGGAAGTCCTGCCTGACGGTTTTGGATTTCTGCGCTCTCCGGAATCCTCTTACCTGGCAAGCACAGACGACATTTACCTCTCGCCTTCCCAGATTCGCAGGTTCAACCTGCACACGGGTGACTCCGTCGAAGGAGAGGTCCGCACCCCGAAAGAGGGCGAACGCTATTTTGCCCTCGTTAAGGTCGACAAGATTAATGGCCAACTGCCCGAGGCCTCAAAGAACAAGATTCTCTTTGAAAACCTAACGCCACTCTTTCCAGATGAACCCCTAAAGCTCGAGCGCGACATGAAGGGCGAGGAAAACATTACCGGCCGGGTGATCGACATGATTTCGCCGATCGGTAAGGGCCAGCGTGGGCTCTTAGTCGCATCACCGAAGAGCGGTAAGACGGTCATGATGCAGCACATCGCCCACGCAATTTCAACGAATTATCCCGAGGTAACACTGATCGTATTACTCATCGATGAGCGGCCAGAAGAGGTCACCGAGATGCAGCGCTCTGTGCGTGGAGAGGTCGTTGCCTCGACATTCGATGAGCCCGCCACCCGTCACGTGCAAGTCGCCGAGATGGTGATTGAAAAAGCAAAACGTTTAGTCGAGCACAAAAAAGATGTGGTGATTCTGCTCGATTCAATTACGCGCTTGGCACGGGCCTACAACACCGTTGTACCGACCTCTGGAAAAGTATTAACGGGCGGTGTCGATGCCAACGCGCTCCATCGGCCAAAACGTTTCTTTGGTGCTGCCCGAAATATTGAAGAAGGCGGCTCACTCACCATTATCGCGACCGCCTTGATTGATACCGGCAGCCGCATGGATGAGGTGATCTATGAAGAGTTTAAAGGTACCGGCAATATGGAGGTGCACCTGGCGCGCCGCCTGGCAGAGAAGCGGGTCTACCCAGCAATCAATATCAATCCGTCAGGCACCCGCCGCGAGGAGCTCTTGATCAAGCCCGATGTCCTCCAGAAGATCTGGATTCTGCGCAAACTCCTCCACGACATGGATGAACTCCAGGCGATGGAGTTTCTCTTGGATAAAATGAAGCAGACCAAGAACAATGCCGAATTCTTCGATATGATGAAACGGTAAAATCGTATATAATTCAACGGCTTAGGCACGTAGCAGGGGGTTCCACGGCGATCTAAAAGTCGATCAAGGGTCCACCTACCGGCGACCAGACTCTCAGAGACCACTAGGAAAACATTATGAAAGACGGCATTCACCCCAACTATCGCGAAGTCGTGTTCGTTGATCTATCGAACGATTTCAAGTTCATCACCCGTTCAACAGTTCAGACCAAAGAGACGGTGAAGTGGACCGACGGCAAAGAGTACCCACTCTACAAACTCGATACGAGCTCTGAATCCCACCCCTTTTTCACGGGCAAGCAAAAGCTTGTCGATACCGCGGGACGCGTTGAGAAGTTCCGTCAGAAGTTTGGCGCGAAAACCGGTAAGAGCGCAGAGAAATCTGCAGCGAAAGCCTGAGGCTTCTGATTGCGCGCTGTTCATCCGCATTGATATCGTTGCATCGCGATGACCTCGGATAAAAAAGGCAGCCCTCGGGCTGCCTTTTCATTTCTGGATAACACCGTTCGCGCCTCGGCGCCCCTGCCGGGATTAGCCGCGAGTGCGGCGAGCCGGCTGCCGCGTTGGGCATTGATTGGTCTTTTGGTGCTGTACGTTGGCCATGGCCTTTTTGATCGAGTGGCCTGGCGAGGTGACGACTTAATGACCATCGCGCTTGCCCGCTCTACAGTGCAAGAGCTTTTATCCGGAAACCTTGCCGTATTGATTCTGCCTCAGCTGCAAGACCTTGCGTGGAATCAGCAGGGTCCACTCTGGATTCTGATCGTTTCGATTTTTCTTCTGCCCCTGGTTGCATGGGCGGCAATTCAAGGGCTCCCCTTGCCTATTCACCTTCTTGATGATGTTGCCCGCATCCCCGTGGGGCTTACGCTTGTCTTAGGCTTTGTCGCGATCTGGAAAGCCGCAGACCGATACGCCAGACGACGTGAAGCACGACCCCTTGACCCTCTGGGGGTCGGGCCCAAGTCACGAGACTTTGGAGGGACACTGGGCGACTGCGCGCTTTTACTCGCGATCGCCACGCTCGGAGTGATCTACCCATGGCATCAGGCCGGCCCCGCTGCGATCGGATTTCTATTGCAAGGCCTACTGCTCTGGTCTCTTGCCACAGCCCCCGAGACGCCAAAGCGCGCCGCTCAACAGATCCCATGGGTTATCGCAGGGGCGCTATTGTCACTGGGCCCCGGCCTCGCGATCGCCTGGCTCATTGCCCTAATAATTGTATTTTCATGGGTGCAGCCCTATCGACTGGTTGCCTCAGAATTTGCTAAGCGTTTTGTTCCGCTGCTCTTGCTGCTGATTGGCCTATGGCTGATGCTGTGTCTCGCAACGCATCCGTTTTCCCGCGTAGGCGCATGGTGGGTGCAGAACCTAGATGACTGGGCGATCAACAGATTTCTCGCCGATCCCGGGGCATGGGCCAGCATTGCACGCTGGTTCAATGAATCGCTCTGGAAGTGGTGGCCGCTTTGGCCGATTGCCGCCTTTGGCATCTGGAAGAACCGGCATGTTCAATGGTCGCGGGCACCGCACTGGGCAGTCCCCATCGTTATCGTGTCCACGCTCACAGTATTGGGTCTCATCGGTCCCTCAGACTGGCGTTTCCATCAACTGATTTCAGTTGCACCGCTAGCCCTCCTGGCTGCGTTTGGATTACTGTCGCTCCCAAGACCCCTGGTGAATCTTGTCGATTGGTTTGCTGTTGCGCTCTTTACGGCATTAGGCATCTTTATCTGGCTCTATTGGACCGCCTTGAATTTCGGATTTCCATCAGCACTTGCTCAGCGGGTAGCGATTCTTGCGCCAGGTGTACAGGGTAATGCCAACCTCTATGAAGTACTCACGGGTGTTTTCGCATCGATGGCCTGGGTGGTATTAGTGATCTGGCGGCTACGTCGGGGCAACCCGAGGCTCTGGCGCCCCGTCGTGCTCAGTGCGGGTGGCCTCACGCTGTTGTGGGTCTTGCTCATGACCCTGTGGCTGCCTGCGATTGATCGTATTCAAGGCCAACAGACCCTTGCCCAATCACTTGAATCTGCATGGATTCAATCAGCACAGACAAAACCAAAGGCGCTGCAAGCGAATACCTCACGATTCTGCGTTCAACTCACCCATGAGAGTCAAACGCTTGATGCAATCGCCATTGCACTGACACACCTGCCCGTTCGTCGTGACCCACAATGCCATTGGCGTTTGGGGTCACGCGCACCGAATGCCACCGAATTACGAGAATGGAAAACGATATGGCGAAGCAGTGGCACCGAGGATCGACGGATTCGCGAGCGATTTGTGTTGCTTGAGCGCCAATCCCAGTGACCAAAGCCCATCACGTCTTTGCCTTGGGCTGGCCAATGCTAGTGGGCCAGCTTGCAACACTGGGCAATGGAGTGATCGACACCATCATGGCCGGCCAGCGTTCCGCTGAGGCGCTCGCGATCGTTGGCCTTGGCGCGAGCATCTACATCAGTATTTTCGTGGGCTTTCGTGGTGTACTCACAGGCCTTGCGCCGATCGCAGCCGGCCACTTTGGCGCCGGACGACTCTCAGATATTGGCGATGATGTTGGGCAGGCTGTCTGGGTTGCAGTCATTCTGGCACTTGTTGGAATGCCACTACTGCTCTGGGTTGACCCATGGCTGGCGCTCATTAAACCGGATCCTGCGCTCGAGTCACCACTGGCAGGCTATCTCGCAGTGACTGCGATTGCTCTACCGGCAACGCTATTATTTAGTATTTTCTTCACACTCAATAGTGCAACTTCGCGGCCCGCAGTAACGATGGCGATCAACCTCGGTGCTCTGGCTCTAAAGTGGCCGCTCAATCTTGTCTTTATGGATGGTATTGAGGGGGTCATCGAACCAATGGGTGCCGTTGGCTGCGCCGTTTCGACAGCAATCCTGGCCTGGATCTGCCTGGTGATCGCTGCGGTTATCCTCTTCATCGATCGACGTTACCGCGCCTTTCATATTCGACTCCCCCGCCCCGATAAGAATAAGATCCTTGAGCTCTTTCGTATCGGCCTGCCAATCGGCGTGGGTTACCTGATCGAGGTCACCTCATTTACGCTAATGGCACTGCTCATTGGCCGCTTTGGAACTATTGCAAGCGCCAGCCATCAGGTTGCTGCGAATCTGGCCACCCTAATTTTTATGGCGCCTCTTGCCCTATCGAGTGCTACGAGTATTCTGGCAGCCCAGGCGATTGGCGGTGGTGATGAGGCCAAAGCGCGGGCCTGGGTCTTTGCGGGGATGCGTCTGGTCATGACGATTGCGGTCTCGGTGAGCCTGATTTTGCTGGTGTTTAAAACGCCACTTGCCCAGCTCTATGCTGAAAACTCAGAGGTTCAACGCTATGCAGAGACACTGATTATTCTGGCAGCAATCTGCCACCTGCTCGATGCAATGCAGTGCCTACTCTACTCATCGCTGCGGGCCTGGCGGATCACCTTTGAACCCATGCTGGTCTATGGGGTGAGCCTCTGGGGTCTTGGTGTCGGTGGTGGATTTTTTCTTGCCACCGAAATCTTTGCTCCGGATGCAGGCGCCGCGCGCGGATTCTGGATCGGAAACTTTTTTGGGCTGCTCTTTGCCTGTATTGGCTTGTGGCTCTTGCTAAGACGCCGTTTTGTGAATCCAGTTCTCACGATAAAACCGTAGCTCATCAATCGATTCTTGAATGTCTGCAAGGGCCGTGTGGGCACCTCGCTTCTCGAAGCCCTTCATCACCTCCGGATTCCAACGACGGCAGAGCTCTTTGATTGTGCTGACATCAATGTTTCGGTAGTGAAAGAACTGCTCAAGCTGCGGCATATAACGTTGCATGAAACGACGATCCTGATGCACCGTGTTGCCGCACATGGGGATCTTTCCCGCAGGACAATACCCCTTGAGAAAATCGAGCAAGACTAGACTCGCCTCCTCCTCTGTTGTGGTGGAGGCCTTGACTTTATCAATCAGACCCGACTTCCCATGGGTACCCTTATTCCAGGAATCCATTGCATCCAAAATCGAATCCGACTGATGGATCACCATCACGGGGGCAATGGCCAGGGTATTGAGGCCTGGATCAGTAACCACGACTGCCACTTCTAAAATGCGCTCAGTCTCAGGGTTGAGCCCGCTCATTTCCATATCAACCCAGATTAGATTTAATTCATTCATGCAGAAAGCCTCGCATTCGCGCTGAACCCATTGTGTCGCCCGTAATCATCTCACAGGCTATGATCTGCCCATGTCTGAGAAAATCCGAGCCCGTCTGCTAAGCCACCATGGACGTCAGGCGTGGGCTGAGACGGCCGATGGCACAAAGCATCTCTGCGTCTATAAGGGCCGCGACCTTCAGCCCACCGCAAACGATGAGGTGGTACTCGATATCTCTGCACAACCCGCCGTGATTACAGAGATCGCGCCCCGTCGCAACCAACTCCTTCGTAGCGAGTCCCACCGCTCAAAAACCCTTGCGGCAAATATTGATTTTGCGATGATTGTAGTGGCCGGAGCGCCACCCTTTTCAGATGAGTTACTGGCGCGGATGCTCTGCGCGTGTGCGGTTGAGAATATTCCGGGTATTGTTTTGCTCAACAAAACTGATCTCGCTGATGCCACCGCGCAGGCCCGAATGCAGCTCGCCCACTTCGACCGCTGTATTCGTCTAATGGGCTGGCAGGTCTTGGATGCCTGCGCAAGAGTCGAGCATGCCTCAATTGGGAAGCTACGCACACAACTCGAAGACAAGACCACACTCATCATGGGCCAGTCGGGGATGGGTAAAAGCAGCCTCTTAAACGCCATGGTTCCAGGCTTTAATGCCGTTACGCGGGAGATTTCAGAGGCCCTTCAGACGGGTAAACACACCACAACCGCTGGCCAGGTGGTGGGCCTTAGCCCGAGTGCCCGTTTAATCGATACGCCTGGCTTTCAGCTTTTCGGTCTTCACCATTTATCGGAAAGCCAACTGGCACTCGGGTTTCCCGAGTGGCGCGAGGTTCACGACACTCTGGGTCGCTGCAGATACGCCAACTGCAGACACCTCAATGAGCCCGACTGCACAATTCGAGCCGCTGCAGAATCTGGCAGGGTGTCCGATCGACGGCTACGCCTTTGGCAGAGCCTGATTGCCGCCCGCTAGCCCGACCAGTGTCCCACCGACACTAAGAACATCAGAATCACCCAGAGAATCACTGCCCTCCACACAAGACCCACGGCCGATCGCAACGCGGCCTCATTAGCCTCAGACAGATCAGGAAGATCTTGAGCAAGCGAGGGCCACGGCCCGCCGAGTGCCTCTGTTTCATAGGGCTCATCAACGCGACTCATGGTGGAGTGGGCCTCTGGAACACTCAGTCGCACGCCCATTGCGCCTGCGCCTGCCGATAACAACACACGCTCGGTATCGTTGGCATGCGGCGCAAAACCCGACCGCAGCCGCCACATCAGAATTGAATCTTCAAAGTTACCCACAATCGCAAAGACAATCGCGGTCACTCGGGCAGGAAACCAGTCAACCCAAGAAAATGCACGAACCGCAAACTCCCCAAATGGGGATAGCGGCGCATCGGCTGCCTCACTCATGCGGGCATCGGCCCAGACCCGACGTGCCTCTGCGCTGAGCCGATAGAGCACAGCGCCCGCCGGCCCCGGCAGAATGACAAACCAGAAAATCACACCGAATACATGACGCTGAGCGCCGATCAATGCCAGCCGAATGGATTCGCGGCAGATCGCGGAGACATCGCCCGACTCTGCGGCAACGCGTGTCATGACATCACCACCCGAATGCGCAAGCCATTCCTTTAGCTTTTGACGGGCGCGCTCAATATCGTTGTTCCCAAGGGCCAGCTGAATTTCTGTGAATCGATTACTAAACTGACGAAATCCAATCGTGAGATAGAGCACACCCACTGTCGCAACAAAACCCAGCAAGAAATGCAGGCGAGTTAGCAAGGCCACCACCGCCCAGGTCAACACCGTGCCGCCAATCACCACCGCAAGCCACGTCCAGCGGGCGGAGGCGAGATCACCGGTGTTGGTAGCACGCTCGATTCGCAGCAAGGTATTGGCGACCCAGGAGCCCAGACGCGAGTCATCGCGAACGGGCCGAACCTGCTCAAGAAGCATTGCAAAAATAAAGCTAAAGAGTGTCATGAACGCTAGTCTAACGGCTCAAGCCGAAGATGCAATTCAAGCCCATAGAGGGGTCTGCCGAACGATTGGGGGTCATCGCCGCTGTGGATGCTCGAGCGACTGCGACTGCTGATGCCAGGCTGCGTACAAGAAATGGTAGAGATTGCGCAACATCGCCGCGGTCGCACCCCAGATAAAGAACTCACGGCCATCGTGTTCTGGGCTGAAATAGGGCATGGCATAGAACCGAATTCGCTTGCCGGTCGGGCTCTGATCCGCTGTCACTGCACGCACCTGATGATTCGCGGGATTCATGACAAAAGACAGTGGGACCCGAAATAGCTCCTCAACCTCCCGTTGGTCGGGTGTGAAGACGGCTGGCTCAGCAACCCAGCCAATCACAGGGGTGACGCAAAAGCCGGAGGCCGTGATGTAGTTCGGCAGCCTGCCCAACAACCGGACCCGGTCGGGCAGGAGGCCAATTTCCTCATGGGCCTCGCGCAATGCGGTCGTGTCTTCTGATTGATCGAACGACTCGGCACGCCCGCCGGGAAAACTGATCTGCCCTGCATGGCTCGAGAGCCCCGAGGTGCGACGGGTCAAGAGCACCGAGGGTGCCTGACCAATCAGAGGAATTAAGACTGAGGCCGCAATAGGCGCCTGCTCAGCCAGAGGGCCCTCGGGGCTGCGGCGATCGTGCAAGAGTTCCGGCGACCAATTCGGAAAATTAGGCTCGGTTCTTGCGCGATGAAATAACTTTTCAAGATATTCAAACAACAAAGCCTGCTCGGGGAGAGCAGGCTCTGCGGCTCGGGGCTCAATGGCGGCCCCCTGCGGATCAAAGCCTGCAGGGTTCGCCATGATTACGCCTCGGCGGATTCCCCTGCGGGTTTGCGTGCAGAGAGCTTCTCGCGGATACGTGCCGACTTGCCGGAGCGATCACGCAGGAAGTAGAGCTTTGCACGACGGACATCGCCACGGCGTTTCACTTCAATACTCGCAATAAGCGGCGAGTAAAGCTGGAACGTACGCTCAACACCTTCGCCCGATGAAATCTTGCGGACAATAAAGGACGAGTTAAGACCACGGTTACGCTTTGCAATCACCACACCCTCGTAGGCCTGGGCACGCTTGCGGTTTCCCTCCACAACACTCACGCTCACCACAACGGTATCGCCCGGCGCGAACTCGGGGATTTTTTTGTTTAAGCGAGCAATTTCGTCTTGCTCAATTTGCTGGATCAGATCCATGATTTCTCCATAAACCATCGTAAGCTCAACACAGGCGCTGCTAGCCCAGAGGATGGGGGTTAACGGTACTGCTATTTTTTTGGCGATTTTTTCGAGTGACTCGATTTGTCGAGCAAATCCGGCCTGAACTTCAAGGTGGCCTCTTGGGCTGCCTGCCTACGCCAATCCGAGATTCTCTCATGGTGGCCGGATAAAAGCACGTCGGGCACCGCCAAGCCATTGAAGATCTCTGGCCGGGTGTAGTGGGGCCAATCCAGCAGTTCTGGGTTCGCGAAGGATTCCTGCTGGGCCGATTGGGCATCCCCAAGGGCGCCGGGAATCTTACGAATCGCCGCATCCAGCACGGCCATGGCCGCGATCTCTCCACCCGAGAGAACAAAATCCCCAAGGCTCCAGAGCTCGTCGACCTCTCGGTCAATAAAACGCTGGTCGACCCCTTCATAGCGACCACAGACCATGGTCCAGCAGGGGCCAGCCACAACCCGATCGATCAGGGCCTGGTTGATAGGCTTGCCCCAGGGGCTCAAGAGAATAACGGGGCCGGGCGAGAGACCCGCCTGAGACTGCCTCAATCTAACGGCGTCGACTGCCTGCGTGAGCGGGCCGGGCATCATGACCATTCCAGGGCCGCCGCCATAGGGTCGATCATCAATAGTCTTATAAGAATCGTTAGCATAATCGCGCAGGTTGTGCGCGACCAGCTGCGCCAGGCCGCGGTCGATCGCACGGCCGGTGATGCCGTATCGGGTAATGGCGTCGAAGATCTCAGGAAACAGTGTGATCACGTCAAACCGGATCATTCGAACCACTCCGCATTCCAGTCGACACGAATAATTCGATTCGCTCGATCAACATCATCAATGTAGTGGCCCACGAATGGAATCCATCCGGCCGCCACCACCAGCCAATCATGTTCCCCATTGGTCTGCATCGCGCTGACTTCACCGAAATCGAGCCCTTCGCGATTAACCACGCGACACCCAATAAGATCAGCCCAATAGGCTTCGTCATCGCTTTCTGCGGGAAAACTCGACCGGGATAATCCCACCGACCCCGACCGCAAACGCTCGGCCTGGTCGCGATCATTGACGTCGGCAAGCTGTAGCTTTAACCCCCGAGTCTGAGGGGAACACTCCATGATCAGGCTGTGTAGCCACTGACCATTTGAAAGACGAACCCAACATTCCTGCGCATCGACAAGCAGAGACTCATCGATTGCGAGACCGGTGACCGACTTTAAGGTGTGGAGTCGAACGGCGCCTTTTAAGCCTATCGGAGCGCCGATTTCTGCAAGTGCGACCCAGTCCGCAGGCGGTGGGTCGCTGGTGGTAGGGAGAAGACTCTTATTCAGTCGTCTTGGAGTAGAACTGTCGCCAGTTCTACGCGGCTTTTTGTGCCGAGAACTCTTTAATTAGGCGTGCCACGCGCGGGCTCACCTGTGCGCCATTACTGCGCCAGTACTCAACACGATCCATCGAAATGCGCAGCTTCTCTTCGTTACCTGCCGCAACGGGATTAAAAAACCCAACGCGCTCAATGAAGTTGCCATCTCGACGGCTGCGCGAATCGGTCGCCACCATGTGGAAATAAGGCCGCTTGTGGGCGCCGCCACGGGCTAAACGAATAATGACCATTAAAGAATCCTTGTGAAATCAGTGGGCCTCAGGCTGAGGCGGAAAACCCGCGATTTTAGCACCGGGAGCCCGTTTTATCTAGCCTGCGGCCAGCGCGGCCGTTAATTCAGGGACAACTTGAAACAAATCCCCCACCAACCCGTAATCGGCGACCTGGAAAATCGGCGCCTCGGCGTCTTGGTTAATCGCGACAATTACCTTGGAATCCTTCATGCCGGCTAGGTGCTGGATCGCCCCGGAAATACCCACCGCGATATAGAGCGCAGGCGCCACAACCTTACCCGTCTGGCCCACCTGCCAGTCGTTTGGCGCGTAACCAGCATCCACTGCCGCGCGGCTCGCGCCCATCGCAGCGCCCAGAGTGTCGGCGAGTTTCTCAAGGAGTTCGAAGTTCTCCTTCGAGCCCAGGGCCCGCCCACCCGACACCACGACCTTCGCAGCCGTGAGTTCGGGCCTTGCTAAGACGGCAATTTCGCGAGATTCAAATCTTGCCGATTGGGCTGGCGCGGCCACCGCAGCCACGGTGTGAATGGCGCAGGCGGCCTGAGATCCCGCTGCCTCAAACGCAGTGCCTCGGACAGTCATGATCTTGATCGAATCGAGGGACTGCACTGTTGCAATCACATTGCCCGCATAAATCGGGCGCTTAAACGTATCGGGCGAAATAATCTCAATGACCTCAGAGATCTGCGAGACATCGAGTGTGGCGGCAACACGCGGGGCAATATTCTTACCAAAAGCGGTCGCGGGAAATACGATGGCGTGAAACCCTGCACAAACGCCAAGGACCTGCGCCGTCATAGGCTCAGCAACCTGATCGGCCAGGGCGGGGGAATCCGCATAGATAACCTGGCCTACGCCTGCGATCGTTGCCGCTGCACCGGCCGCCACCTGCGCACCGTGACCCGCAACGAGCACATGAACCTCTGCGCCGCCCGACTTCGCCCCCAAGGCCACTGCAGCGGCGACGGCATTCGCCGTAACGGGGCGGAGTTGATCGTTGCCATGCTCTGCCACTACTAGAATTTTGATCGCCATCTCTAAATTACCTTTGCTTCGTTGCGTAATTTATCCACCAATGCGGCAACATCGGGAACCCTGACCCCCGCCTTTCGACTGGGCGGATCTTCGACTTTTAATAGCTTGTGTCGGCTCGTGATATCAACGCCCCAATCCGCAGGCGTGGATTGCTCGATCAACTTCTTTTTAGCCTTCATGATGTTCGGCAATGTGACATAGCGGGGCTCGTTGAGACGTAGATCCGTCGTCACGACTGCGGGGAGCCCCATCGAGAGGGTTTCAAGCCCGCCATCAATTTCCCGAGTGACACGGATTTGGTTACCCTCGACCACGAGACGCGATGCGAAAGTGGCCTGAGGCACATTCCACAATGCCGACAACATCTGGCCCGTCTGATTGGCATCGTCATCGATGGCCTGTTTTCCCATAATGACCAGCTGGGCAGATTCTTTTTGCGCGATAGCCTTCAGGAGTTTCGCAACCGCCAGGGGCTCAAGCGGCTGATCGCAGAGCACATGAATTCCTCGGTCGGCGCCAATCGCCATCGCGGTGCGGATGACATCCTGGGACTGCGCGACGCCACAACTCACAGCGACAATCTCGGTGGCGATCCCCGCTTCTTTTAATCGCGTCGCTTCCTCGATCGCAATCTCATCAAATGGGTTCATCGACATCTTGACATTGGCGATATCGACATCAGACTGGTCCGGCTTGACACGGACCTTCACGTTGTAATCGACGACACGCTTTACCGGCACAAGAATTTTCATAAACATTTGGCTAATTTAATTGGACAGACTCCATTCTAATGCGACAATTCTGGGGTCCGGCAGGCCGTGCGCCTGTTCACCAGAGAGTTAGATCCGCTATCTATAGGGCCTATAAAAAATGGGGTTAAGACGCCGATGAAATCCCCGCGCCGACAACTGCTTCTTGGTTGCGCAGGATCACTGCTCGCGGGTGCGCTTACGCCGGCTCGGGTCTGGGCTCAGCCCAACGAGCCTCTACCCGGGCTTGAGGAGACTCTCAAAAACAGACTGCGCTTTGGCTGGCTTGGTCGCAGCGACGTACAGGAGTTTATCTCTGAGATCTCTGACAGAAATGGACTCACCCGGCCTTGGATAGAAAAACAGTTTCAAGGCCTCGGTGTTCAACCCCGGGCCTTACTCTTGATCAATCCCCCACCACCCAAGCCCGGGGAACCCGAGCGCAAACGCTCATGGACTCGCTATCTCTCTCAGCACGTAGATGCCAGCCGCGTTAAAGATGGCAGAGTGTTTCTTGAGCAACACAGAAAGGTTTTCGAATCGGTGCACAGACAATCCGGGGTACCTCCCCACGTGATTGCCGCCATCATCGGCGTTGAAACGCGGTTTGGAAAATATACCGGTCGATTTCCGACCGCAGAAACCTTAGCCACCCTGGCATTTGAATCTCCAAGGCGAGGGGAATTTTTTCGCCGAGAACTAGAGAACCTGTTAATCATGGGCCGCGAGGGCATTGTGAATTTACAAGAGGTGAGGGGATCGTTTGCGGGTGCCATGGGGCTGCCGCAGTTTATGCCCTCAAGCTGGAGAAGTTATGCGGTGGGGTATCGCCAGAAGAATAAAGCGGATCTTCTGAATAACCCACACGATGCAATTGCCTCTGTAGGTAATTTCTTAAAAGTCCACGGCTGGTCACCCGACACCCCGAGCCATACACTAGCCATCGTTCCACGCCACCTGAATGTCGCTGCCTTTATTGCCCCGCAGTTAGCGCCCGTCCATACGGTAGACCAACTCCACCAGGCGGGAATACAGCAGCAGTTCATGGTGCTTTCTCACGACACCATGGCAAGCCTGATCGATCTTCCCGAGGAAGATGCCAGCGTGAAGTACTGGTTTGCCGCCAATAATTTTTTTGTGATTACGCAATACAACCGCAGCTTTATGTATGCGGCGGCTGTTTTAACACTCGCTCAATCACTCGCCTAAGGTCTTATGGGCCTCGCTGTTCGTTTAGATCATCGGGCAATCCATCGTCTTCTTGGCAATGCCTGCGTTACAGCAGCGCTCATCGTCGCAGTTCTTTCAGCCACTCTGCTCGCGGGCTGCAGCAGGGCCCCTCAAGATACGCCACCTGCAGGCCCCTATCGCATCATTGAACTCTTTGATGGCGATTCCTTTAACCTGAAAGCCGCCAACGGAGCAACGGTTCGCGTTCGAATTGCGGGTATCGATGCACCAGAAAAGAAGCAGCCCTATTCCGTCAAGGCAAAAGAATCCCTCGAAGCCCTGCTCTCTAGTGGTGACATTACGCTTGACCCAATCAAACGCGACCGATTCGATCGTTGGGTCGCCAATGTCGTTATCGAACCCAAGGCTATTGATGTCGGACTCGCTCAGATTGAGCGCGGCTACGCCTGGTTTTTTATCCGTTACAAGGATGACTTAAGCGAGAGTCGACAGCGCCTGTATGCCGAGGCTGAGCGAGAGGCCCGCCGACAACGCATTGGGCTGTGGGCGGGAATATCTGCCTCGCAGCGTAACCCCGAGCTCGCCCCTGAGGAGCCCTGGCGCTTTCGAGAGAGAACCAAGAAACAGTAGCGGGCAACTGGATCGTCAGCATCAGGCCGACTCTTGCGTAAACTTTCATAAGGCTGCCTCTAGCGTGAACTTTCATAAGGCTGCGCCTCGCGTGAATTCTATGCAGACTTACTTTTTGTTCTGACGTTGACGCAGTGCCTCATAACAGCAGACACCGCAGGCGACAGAGACATTAAGGCTTTCCACAGAACCCTGCATGGGTAACCGGACCAGCTGATCGCAGCGTTCGCGGGTGAGACGACGCATGCCCTCACCCTCAGCCCCCAAAACGAGTGCGATCTTGCCCGTCAGGTCGGTGGCATAGAGCGACTGCTCGGCCTCGCCCGCAAGCCCAATCACCATGTAATCGGACTGCTGAAGCTCCTCAATCGCCCGCGCGAGATTGGTCACCTGCAGATAGGGAAGATGATCTGACGCACCCGCCGAGACACGGGCCGCAACATCGTTGAGGGGTGCAGACTTATCCCGTGGCGCGATCACAGCGGCCGCACCCGCCGCATCTGCGGATCGCAGAATTGCGCCGAGGTTATGGGGATCGGTAACACCATCGAGCACGACAAGCCATTGGTCTTGTTTTTTTAAAGACTCCATTTGCTCGAGTAGATCGAGAAGGCTGTCGGGCTGTGGACGCTTTGACGCCATCGCCAAAATGCCCTGATGCCGCTGGTTCTTTGCAAGCCGATCCATGTTCTGTGTTGACTCGGAGACCGCCTTGATGCCCGCCTGCTCCGCAAGCTTGAGTAAGGCATTGAGCCGTGTGTCTCGACGCTGACCATCGTAAACAATCCGTGAGATGGATTGCGGTGCAGCCCGTAACCGGGCCCGAATCGCATGAAAACCGAGCAGACAGATGTCGTTGGGATCGCTCATCCAGGCTTTCCTTTATTTAGACCGACGCGAATGTTTCGCTTTTCTTGATTTGCCTGCAACTGGAACGCGCTTACCCTGCCCGGGCTTAGCTGCTTTAGCGGCCTTGCCTGCCTTGGCACCTTTGTCAGCTTTCTGCACTTTGGATCTCTTGTCAGCCTTAGTACCCTTCAAGCCCCTCACGCCCTGCAAGCCCTGCTTACCCCTTGGCCCCAAGGGCTCTGACGACGGGATCAGTTCGTCTGCCCGCCGACTGCCTGCTGACTTTTTCCCTCGCTTTAGTGCACCCGGTTGTCTCGGCTGCATCGCCAAGGCCTCGGCAAGCCACTTGGGCAGTTCCGACTCCTCGACATCTTCAGGGGGAGCATATTCAGTCTCGCGCTCTGTGGCCTTGCTCGCCCGAGTTGTGCGAATCATGCTGGGTACGAGCTGAAACTCGATACGGCGCGCATCAAGATCGACACGCGCGACCTGCACAACGAGGCTATCGTAGAGACGGAATCGACGGCCAGTGCGTTCACCCCGGAGTTCGTGAAGCACTTCGTTATGTTGAAAGTATTCAGCACCGAGCTCTGAGACATGCACCAGCCCTTCAACATAGAGGGTATCGAGGGTAATAAACAATCCAAACGGCGCCACGCCCGTGACCGTGCCACGCAGCTGCTCACCAATTTTTGATTTCATGTACTGGCATTTCAGCCATGCCTCGACATCACGACTGGCCTCATCGGCACGACGCTCTGCAGCCGAACAGTGATCGCCGATATTGCGCCAACGGGTGACGGGGTCATCGTGCCCCATGTCGCCGTAGGCGGGCACGTAGTGCCCCTTATTCTGAATAATGGACTTAATGACCCGATGCACGAGTAAATCGGGATAACGACGAATCGGCGAGGTGAAGTGGGCATATGCCTCATACGATAGGCCAAAGTGGCCCGAGTTATCTGGCGTGTAAATCGCCTGCTGCATACTGCGCAGCAAGAGTGACTGGATGAGACGCGAATCTGGCCGCGCACGAATTTCTTTAGCGAGCCTTGCGTAATCTCCAGGAGCAGGCTCCTCACCGCCTTCGAGCTTTAGACCTTGAACCTTCAGAAATTCCCGAAGTGTACGCAGACGCTCCGGCGTTGGCCCCTCGTGCACACGAAAAAGCCCGTGGCGCTTAGCCCGCTTAAAAATATCTGCGGCACAGGTATTCGCGGCCAGCATACATTCTTCAATCAAACGATGAGCGTCGTTCCGAACCCGCGGCAGAATTTTTTCAATCCGGCCGTTTGAATCGAACTGCATATAGGTTTCAACCGAATCAAAATCAATTGCGCCACGTGCTTCACGGGCAGCAAGTAAAGCCCGAAACACCTCTTCTAAACAGCCCAGTGTCTCGACCAGCGGGCCAAGCTGCCGGGCATCCTCTGAGAGTGGGTCGCACAAGGCCGACCAGGCGCGGGTATAGGTGAGCCGTTGCTGCGACTGAATCACAGACTCATAGAACTGATAGGCCTTCACCTCTCCGTCCGTTGAAATCACCATATCGCAGACGAGGGCCAGACGATCCACATTTGGGTTTAAGGAGCACAGGCCGTTGGATAGCTTCTCGGGCAGCATCGGCAAGACGCGACGCGGAAAGTAGACTGATGTACTGCGCAGAAAGGCATCGCGATCTAAGGCATCTCCGCTGATGACATAGTGACTCACATCTGCGATTGCCACCAATAAACGCCAGCCTTTTCCGGGAATCACCTCGGCATAGACCGCATCATCAAAGTCCCTCGCGTCCTCGCCATCAATAGTGACGAAGGCGACATCACGCAGATCGATACGGTCTTTTAAATCCTTTACCCGGACCTCATCGGGCAGTCTTTTCGCAAGACGCTCGGCCTCATCTGAAAATTCATGCGGCACATCGAACTTACGAACTGCGATTTCAACTTCCATACCTGGGTCGTCAACACCACCCAAGACCTCCACCACCCGGCCCACTGGCGGGGTGTAACGGGTTGGTGGGTCTATGATTTCAATCGACACGACCTGGCCAGACTCCGCACCCATTGTGTCGATGGGCGCAACGATTACATCATGCTTGATTCGCTGATCCTCCGGCACGACCAACAGAATTCCACGCTCATTGACAAGCCTTCCCACGAGCTTTCGATTGGCATGCTCGAGCACCTCGATAATCACCGCCTCCGGCCTGCCGCGTCGATCGGTACCGACAACACGCGCATTAATCCGATCCCCATGCATCGCCTTTAACATTTCTTTGGGAGACACAAACACATCGTCACCCCCGGCATCCGGCCGCACAAAACCAAATCCGTCGCGATGGCCGATTAGACGACCAGAAAAACTAGTGGTCTGCGGTGCACTTGTGGCGAGCGATGCAGGCCGAGTCGGGGTTCGTTTTGACAATTATTTGTTTCCAGCTAAAGTACGCGGCTCATTTGCCCAGATGGCGGAATTGGTAGACGCACTAGGTTCAGGTCCTAGCGGTGGCAACACTGTGGAGGTTCGAGTCCTCTTCTGGGCACCATTAAGAATTCCGATCGCAGCGCCTGGCCGCAGTTCTGTAGCGCTCAGAGTGTCATGAATCACTGAAACGGATGGTCCAGCAAGATGGTGTCGTCACGGTCCGCGCCGGTCGAGACCATCGCAATCGGCGCACCCACCACTTCAGAGAGTCGATTCAAATACCGTTGTGCGGCCTCGGGGAGATCTTTCCACTGACGAACGCCCTCGGTTGTTCCACTCCATCCGGGCATCGTTTCATAAACGGGGGTGCATTGGGCGACCGCATCTGAGCCAAATGGCAGAACATCGAGCCTGCCCGATGGGGTGTCGTAGCCAATGCAGAGCTTAATCTCTGAAAAGCCATCTAAAACATCAAGCTTCGTAATACACAAGCCGGTTACGCCGTTAATCTGCATGGAGCGGCGCAAGGCTGCCGCATCAAACCAGCCACATCGACGTGGCCGGCCAGTGACTGAACCGAATTCATTGCCACGTTTGGCGAGTGTCTGCCCGACCTCGTTCGTCTGCTCAGTGGGAAATGGCCCACCACCAACACGTGTTGCATACGCCTTAGTAATTCCTAAGACATAGTGCAATTTTGAAGGCCCCACACCCGCACCTGCACCTGCCGCGCCGGCAACACAGTTGCTGCTGGTAACAAAGGGATAGGTGCCGTGATCAATATCAAGTAGCGACCCCTGGGCCCCTTCAAACAGAAGATTCTCGTTGCGCTGTCCGGCCTCATAGAGAAGCTGCGGAACATCGGCCGTCATCTTTAAGAGCCGAGGAGCCATTGCCATGAGTTCATTGAATACCTGATCGACCGACACCGGTTGTGCTTTGAGGTGATGCTCTAAAACAAAGTTGTGCAGGCTTAGCGCCTCAATGAGCTTTGTTTTTAAGGTCTGGGGGTTGGTTAAATCGAGTAGGCGAATCGCACGACGGGCGACCTTATCCTCATAGGCAGGCCCGATACCGCGGCCTGTCGTTCCAATCTTGGCGTCCCCCTTGGCGGCCTCGCGGGCCTGATCGAGCGCCACGTGATAGGAGAGGATCAGCGGGCAGGCAAGGCTAATTTTTAAGCGTGACTCCACATCAATCTGGTTGGCTTGGAGCTCGTCGATCTCAGCAAGTAAGGCCGTTGGCGAGAGCACTACACCGTTGCCGATGTAGCAGAGAACGCCGGGGTGCAAAATACCAGAAGGGATTAAACGGAGAATTGTTTTCTTGCCGTTGACAACTAAGGTATGGCCTGCGTTGTGTCCGCCTTGAAATCGAACAACGCCACTGACCTGTTCGGTGAGCCAATCAACAACCTTACCCTTGCCCTCGTCACCCCACTGGGTACCGATCACGACGACGTTTCGCCCCTGCCCTTTTGATTCGACTGCCATTTTTATTTTCCTAAATCTGAAACGTCACCAGCGGCGACTCGGGTCAGGCGACCTTCCATCCCCCAGCCTGATAGGCCAGTTTACGGCCTGGCCAGGCCCCTAATTCTGCATCAGGAAGCCGAATTACGGTCTCGCCCTTGGCGCGCAAGGCGCTAATTGCTCCCCGAAGGCTGGAATCATCGATCCACGGTGCGGCAATCGTATTCGGTGCAAGCCCAGGCTGACCCAGGGACGCAGCCTGCGACCCCACCTGCGATGGCCGGGTAATCTCGAGCAGTTCGCGCAGCTCTAAGCTAAAACCCGTTGCGGGACGGGCTCGGCCAAAAAGTTCACCCACCCCATCGTAGCGGCCACCGCGAACCACAGCATTGGGCAGGCCCTCACAATAGATCGAGAACATCACACCATTGTGATAGCGGTATCCACGGAGATCCGCAAAATCAACGGTGAGGCCGCACTGCGGGTGCTCGTTGAACATCGCAGAGTTCGCTACCGCCTGTAATCGATCAAGCGCCTGTTGAATTCTTGGCTGCTGTGGTAACACTCTGCGGGCCCGCTCAATTACATTATCGGCGCCATTTGCAGGACCATAGAGACTGAGCAGCGCTAATAATGCAGACCGGGATTCTGGCGAGACCTCAACACGTCCCGATGCGCCTCCCGATGCTGCGGACGAATTCGCCGAGGCCAAGCGACCTGTGCCGAGAAGCTCTTCTAAACGAACAGCATCCTTGGACTGAAGGGCGAGCAAGACCTCGTTTTCAATTGCTGCAAGCGCCGGGTCTTGATCACGCAGGGCAAGGAAAACTCCGCGGTGTGAGAGATCGAGCCGCACCTGCTGAATTCCAGCTGCATCAAGCGAGGCCAAGGCAAGCTCTTGGACTTCAAGATCCGCCTCAAGGCCTGGGTGACCAAACAACTCACAGCCGACCTGCACAGGCTCACGGGACGACAGGAGCCCTGCAGGCTGCGCATGTAATACGGAACCTGCATAACAGAGACGCGTTACCCCTTGATTCGGAATCTGATGGGCATCAATCCTTGCAACCTGCGGCGTGATATCTGCTCGTAGCCCCAGAAGCCTGCCGCTGGCCTGATCAACAACCTTAAAGGTTCGCAGATCGAGATCGCGAGCCTGATGGATTAGTAGTGATTCGACATGCTCAATCAGCGGCGGCTGAACCAAGGCGTAGCCGTAGCCCGCATAGAGATCAAGCAGTGCGCGCCGCAGAGTTTCAAGACGCTTTGCCTCACCGGGCAGAATGTCAGAGATCTGGTCGGGTAAGAGCCAGGCGGGCATTAATCAGTCACCAATGAAAAAGCGGAGGATCTACTTGGTGTTCGCGCCGCTTCCCGAACCTGTGCCGCGGGCACCCGAGGAGCGGAAATAACGGAAGAAATCAGACTGTGGGTCAGCAACAATGACATCCGCTTTGCTTTTGAAACCTTCTCGATAGGCCTGAAGGCTGCGATAAAAAGCGGCGAACTCAGGATTCTGGCCGAACGAGGCTGCGTAAAGCGCTGTCGATCGGGCGTCGCCATCCCCCATGATGCTCTGGGCACGACGATAGGCCTGAGCCAATAAGACCTCGCGCTGACGATCCGCATTGGCGCGAATCTTCTCTGACTCCGCTCCACCCGAAGAGCGGCGCTCATTCGCAATCGCTTTACGCTCGGACTCCATACGGCGGAAGACAGAATCGCGAATTTCGTCGGCAAGGTCAACGCGTTTAATACGGACATCCACCACCTCAACGCCGAGACGTTTCGCGTCTGCATTCACACGATCTCGAATGCCCGTCATCACCTGCTCTCGGGAGGCAGAGATCACTTCGTTGACGGTACGCTTAGCAATCTCATTATTTAAGGCATCGCGCAGGCTACGGGAGATACGATCTGCGGCACCTGCGGGCCTACCCGCAACCGAGACCCAATATTCTTTCGGGTCAATCACGCGCCATTTCACATAGGTATCGACCAGAACGTTTTGTTTTTCGCTGGTAATGAAACGATCAATCTCTGGCGTGTCGATGGTGAGCGTTCTCTTCTCAACATAGACCACATTCTGAAACGGTGGGGGCAGCTTAAAGTACAGACCTGGCTTTGCGACCACCTCTTTGATCTCACCCAAGGCAAAGACGATCGCATACTGCCGTTGGTCTACAACATAGATACAGGAGCCCGCAACCAAGACCAGAACGATGAGCGCCGAGAGGGCAGAAAAAAGCTTATTCATCAGCGCGCCTCCCTTATGCGATCACGCAGGCTGGGTGCTGCGGGCGGCGAAGCAGGGACGCTCTCAGTAGGCGCAGGGTTAGCGACTGTATTGCCCGATGTGTTGCTGGCAGCGGATCCCGATGGGACATTTGGCGCCATACTCGCGGATCCAGTTGATGGTGCTCCAGTAGACGCTGTCTGTTGGATCAATTTATCGAGAGGTAGATACAGCAGGTTGCTATTGGTTTTGGAATCCACCAAGACTTTACTGACGTTACTAAAGACCTGCTGCATGGTTTCGAGATACATACGCTCTCGCGTTACCGCAGGCGCTTTGACGTACTCGACTACGATCTTGCGGAATCGATCCGCATCACCCTGTGCAGTTGCAATTACACGCTCTTTATAGCCCTCAGCCTCCTGGATGAGGCGCTCCGCTGAACCCCGTGCGCGAGGGATGACATCATTGGCATAGGCCTGGCCTTCATTTTTTAGGCGCTCCGCATCCTGGCCTGCTTTAATGGCATCGCTAAATGCGGCCTGAACCTCCTCGGGCGGCTGCGCATTTTGAATCGTGACATCAACGATCGCCAGACCCGAGGCATAACGATCCGCAATTGCCTGAATCTGAGCAAGGGCCTCGCGTGCGATGCCCTCTTTGTTTTCATACAAGACGGTATCACTCAGGCTTCGACCAACGATTTCACGCATTGCGGTCTCCGCAGCCTGCATCACGATGTCATCGGGCGCCACGTTATTAAATAAATATTCTTTCGGGTCGCTAATGCGGTATTGGACAGCGAACTGCACATCGACCATGTTTTCATCTTTGGTCAGCATGAGCGAGTCGCGGCCACGCATGGCCTGTCCGCCCCCCCGCACGCCCACCGTCACCTGACGAATCTGGGCCAGATTAACAATCTCATGGGATTCAAATGGATAGGGTAGGCGCCATTGAAAACCTGCCGGTGCAGTCGTGCGGTACTCACCAAAGCGCAATACCAGAGACGACTGACCCTCTTGAACAATATAAAAGCCTGTTGCCAGCCACAAGAGCACGCCGCCAAGCGCTACAAAACCAACCGCAGGGCCAGTCTTCACATTCGGTGCCTTAAAGCCGCCGCCCGAACCCGAGCCACCTCGGCGGCCACCCCCATTGCCACCACCGCCGTTACCACCGAAGCCACCGCCGGAGCGATTGCCTCCACCCTTGCCACCTTTGCCACCAAACATGCCGCTTAACCGACGGTTGAAATCCTTCCAGACCTCGTCGAGGTCAGGGGGTTCATTACTGCCCCGATTGCCGCCAGATCCACCCGAAGCGCCTTGCTGGCCCTGGCCAGGAGTCGCCCCAGGATTTGAAGGATTCGAGGGTGCCGGATTTGCAGGGGTGGGGCTCGACTCTGCCGGCGGTTTGTCGCCGGAATTCTCTGCTCCCGCACCCTGGGGGGCTGATGCGCCTGGGGCATCTTTCCCAGAGGCGTTTGCGCCTGCCTGCGAACCAGACTGGCCCCAACGGGGATCACCGAGGGCAAATAAACGCCTAAAAATAGCCAACTTAGAGGATCGCATCATGAATTGTTAGAGAAGAGACTGGACTGAAGGTTGCATCGCATTTAAGTGTTCACTGACCACGCCCGACCAGGGCTCTTTTTCAGGGCTCGGAAACGCCGGCATATGGGATCTCACCGCTTCTCTTAGGGCATCAATGCCCTTTGCATCGGCGGCGCTCAACCAAACCCGATGGATCCTACCATAGGGGTCTGGCTCTGACTTTGGGGGGATTCCCATGAGATCGATCTTGTTGAAAACCTCAATCCGGGGCACGTTGGCGGCGCCAACTTCAGCCAATACGGTATCGACCGCCTGCTGCTGGAGTTCACGGTCTGGGTCGGATGCATCAATCACATGCAGGAGCAGGTCGGCGTCTGCAGCCTCATGCAAGGTCGATTTAAATGCCTCGATCAGGCTGTGAGGAAGCTCCCGAATAAAGCCCACCGTATCGGACAAGACCATAAACTCTCCCGGCGCGAGAAACACCCGCCGGCTCGTCGTATCGAGCGTGGCAAATAACTGATCTGCAGCATAAACACCTGCATGAGTAAGGGCATTGAATAGGGTTGACTTACCCGCATTGGTGTAGCCCACCAGAGACACCGAGAAGGCGCCCTGCCGATCGCGTTGACGCCTTCGGTTTCTGCGTTGCTTATCGACGAGGGCCAGACGAGACCGAAGCTGCTTCACACGCTGACCAATCAGGCGTCGGTCGGTTTCGAGCTGGGTCTCGCCCGGGCCACGCAGGCCGATACCGCCCTTTTGTCGCTCAAGGTGGGTCCAGCCGCGCACGAGGCGGGCAGAGAGGTAATCAAGCTGCGCAAGTTCGACCTGTAGTTTGCCCTCATGACTGCGGGCACGAAGAGCAAAAATATCGAGGATGAGCGCGACCCGATCAATCACGCGCCGCTTTAACAACTTGGTGAGGTTGCGCTGTTGGCCGGGCGACAAAGTGTGATCAAAAATTACGAGCTCTGCCGCATGCTCTTGGCAGGCCAGAAAAATCTCGTCGCACTTTCCGGAGCCCGCAAACAAGGCGGGATCGGGCCGATCGCGCCTACCCGAGATTACCGCTGAGACCTCTGCGCCTGCCGATTCGGCAAGCGCCCGTAATTCTTGAACATCGGGAGCCAGGCCCTGACCGAGCGTTAAGGCCACCAATACGGTCTTCGGGCGTCTTGAAAAATCAACGTCTAGCGACGTTGAACTAGAACCTAGATCGCTCAGCTCGACTCGCCCTCTGCGGTGAAGTTGACCGCACGCGCAGGCACGATGGTTGAGATCGCATGCTTGTAGACCATCTGGGTGACTGTATTTCTCAGCAGCAACACGTACTGGTCGAAGGACTCGACATGGCCCTGCAGTTTGATTCCATTAACGAGGTACACCGATACAGGAACGTGCTCCTTGCGAAGCAGGTTCAGAAATGGGTCTTGTAACGCCTGCCCTTTTACCTGTGACATAGTGAAAAACTCCCGAGTTGAGGATTAACTATACCCATTTCACGGCCGGGAATCACTCCTCTGGCTTGTAGGGATTGGTCGAGGTTTTCCACTCAATGCGCAAGGGCGTGCCCTCGAGCTTGAAGACCCGTCGAAACCGTGACTCAAGGAAGCGCTTGTAGACATCAGAGATGTGCTCTAAGGCGTTGCCATGCACCACGATAATGGGCGGATTCTGCCCACCCTGGTGCGCGTAGCGCAATTTCGGGCGAAACCGTCCGTGCCTGGGGGGCTGCTGATGTTCGACCGCCTCGCGCAGCGCCCGAGTGATCTTAGGGGTTGATAACTTTAAGGTCGCGGCCGTGTAGGCTGTATCCACTGAGCGCATGAGCGCATCGACGCCATTGCCCTTCATGGCAGAAATAAAATGAAAGCGCGCCCAGTGGAGAAACTGGAGTTTGCGCGCCATCACACGCTTGACCTCATCGCGGGCAACGCTATCGAGGCCATCCCACTTATTGACTGCAACGACTAATGCCCGGCCAGCCTCTGCAACAAATCCTGCAATGTGAGCATCCTGATCAGAGACGTCTTGCTGGGCATCGAGCATTAGGATTGCAACGTGACAGGATTCAATCGCCTGCAGGGTCTTGATGACTGAGAATTTTTCTACCGCCTCAAAGACCTTGCCACGCCGACGCAGGCCCGCTGTATCGATTAACTGATACTTACGACCCTCGCGCTCGAAGGGAATTGAGATTGCATCCCGTGTTGTTCCGGGCATATCAAAGGCAATCACACGCTCCTCACCAACGAGGGTATTGATTAATGTTGATTTGCCAACATTCGGCCTGCCAACAATGGCCACTCGTAAGCCCTTTTCAGCAATCTCGGCGGCCTCATCCTCCGCGGACACCGCCAAGGGCAGATCGCTCAGGAGATGATCGATTAGCGATGTCACGCCATCGCCATGGGCCGATGAGATTGCGATCGGATCGCCCAGGCCTAATTCATAGAACTCGGAGGTGCGCCCCTCACCGGTCAGCCCTTCGAGTTTATTAACCGCAAGGGTCACGGGGCGGCCTGACTTGCGCAGTAAATCCGCGATCTGAAGATCCTGTGGTGCTAGACCTGAACGGCCATCGACTACAAAAATCACCTTGTCGGATTCCGCGATCGCCTGACGCGTCTGCTTGGCCATCTGAAAGGTGATGCCCTCTTTCACGATGGGCTCAAAGCCGCCGGTATCGACAACAAGATACGGGCGATCGCCGAGTCGGCCTTCGCCGTAATGACGATCCCGCGTTAGCCCCGGAAGGTCTGCAACAAGCGCATCTCGAGATCGCGTGAGCCGGTTAAAAAGCGTGGATTTCCCAACATTGGGCCGCCCAACAAGGGCGACCACCGGCTTTGCATTCAATGATTAACCTTCCGAGCGAACCAGCAGAAGCTGTCCGCCTTGCGTCTGTATGACGAGGCCTGAACGGGTCGCGCGCATTGCACCACTCGGGGCACCACCGTCTAAGGAAAACCTGGAGAGCAATTTCCCGTCCTCACGGCTCACGACATGCATGAACCCAAACCGATCTGCAACCCAAAGACCACGGCCCCAGACCAAGGGGCTCATCAGTCCACGGAGTTGAAAGGAGTCGATGCTCCAGACCGACACACCATCTTTTCTTGCAAGCGCATGCAGACGAGACTGATCATCGGCCACAAACACAAATCGGTTGTCGGCCGCGGCAGGCGTGCTCGCGATAAGATCTCTGCTCCAAAGCCTTCGGCCACTCTCAGCGCCGAAACACGACACCATGGTCTGGTAGGCCGCCACGCAGACATCTGGGCCCTCTGCCATTGGGGCGCCCAGTAGATCAACAATTCTCTCGACCTCGTTGCTGCCACGCGGCGTGACCACCTGTGATTCCCAGCGGACTGCGCCTGTGTTGGCGTCCAGCCAGAGCAGGCGGCCGCCCGGAAGATTCACGACGACATCCGATGGACCAAGAACTGGGCTGGTTGACTCCTCCGGGGGTTGCGGCGCAACCCGCAGACCGGATTGGCCATGCAAGACAAGCGGCGGGAGATTGCGCTGAATTACCCAGCGACGAGTGCCGGTGGTGAGATCCCAGCCCGCGATACGGTTATCGGCCAAACGCACAATCGCGGTGTTTCCTAGAAGCGTCGGCAGCTCGATGGCCACGCCCCCCAATGCGATCCGACGGGCCACATTACCGTTGGGCTCAATCACGACAAGTTCGCCACGATCGTTAATGACAACGGAAACACCGCTGGTTACGCCACTGCCCACGGCAACGCCAGCGATGATCGGCGCGCCAATCTGTGTTCGCCAGATTAATTTACCGTCTGCGAGGTTTACACGCGACACCGTCCCATTTGAAGCAGCAGCCGTTACAGACTCACCGCTTACCGCAGGGGAGAACTGACCCACACCCGCGTCAAACTTTGGCGTGCGCCCAACCTCGGTCTTCCATGCCACGGTCGTGGAAAGGGTTGGCGTGAAATTCATAAGCACCGCGGGCTGGGGCTTCTTCACGCTTGTGCAGGCCGAGAGACCCACTACAGCACAGAGCAGAATCGGTAAGAGGATTTTATTCGACATTATTTCGCTCCCGTGAACGAATCCATGGTTTGAAGTTTTCGCAATACGAGTTCGCGCGATGGCGACTGGGCAGAGAATCCCTCAGCCGCTAGTTTCCAGGCGGAACGCGCCTCTTCTTTGTTCCCGAGCGCCACATGCACATCGCCCCGTCGATCATTCACGATCGGGAGAAATTCTTTTGGTGGTGTGCCCTCGAGCACTGATAAAGCAGACTTGGCATTGTCTTCATCAAGCATCACGCCTGCTAGGCGGACCTTTGCAATCCACGCAAACCCCTGCTCTGAGTGTTTGCTCACCGCTTCCAGGGCACTGCGCGCCTGCGTCAGATCCCCACTCGACGCAAAGACCTTGGCCATCGCCAGGCCCCCGATAGCGGCCTGTGTCGACCCCGAAAAATCATCGACCAGCACTTTATATGCAACTCGGGCCTTCTCAACATCTTGTTGGCCAAGTGCGCCTTCCATTGCCGTAAGGGCCTCGGTAGCGCCCTCGGCCTGACGATTTTGCCACCAACTCCAGCCATTGAGCGCCGCCGCAGTCAGCACCACCACGGCGATCATCGGAACGATCCAACGCTTGTTGTCGCTCCAGAATCCCTTAATGGCATCGAGTTGTTCTTGTTGCTCTAAATCCTCACGCATGCTTATCTATCCTTGGTTCGCTATCGTTATTCTTTATCGTTTTATTATTCATTCTGTGAAGTGCATTGCGCGCCGTAATCCCGCAATCACTGCCGCGGTGTTTTCAATAGCAACCCGCTCCTGCGCCACAGCCCCACTGTCGGCGCGCAGGGGTTTAATCGAGACCACTCCATTAGCCCGCTCATCATCCCCCATGAGCACAGCAAACCCAGCGCCACTCTGGTCGGCTTTTTTCATCTGAGACTTCAAGCCCGCGTCGCCACAATGCATCTGCACAGCAAGCCCAGCACTGCGGCATTGTTCAGCCACACGAATCGCCGCTGGCGATGAATTCTCGCCCCAATGAACAATGTAGAGATCGAGGCCGCTGGATAGTTCCGGTGGCGCGACTTCTTTTAAAAGCTCGACAAGACGCTCCACGCCAATTGCAAATCCGCAGGCAGGTGCGGCTTTGCCGCCCATCTGCTCAATCAGCGTGTCGTAACGGCCACCGCCACAGACTGTACCCTGCGCACCCAGCTGATCGGTAATCCATTCAAATACCGTGAGATTGTAATAATCAAGGCCTCGCACCAGTCGCGGGTTCACCAAGTAGGAAACACCGTGGGTATCCAGCACCGAGAGCACCGCCTGGAAATGCGCCTGCGACTGTTCACCTAAGAAATCTCTGAGTAGGGGAGCACCTGCAATCACCTCGCGCATGGCTGGATTTTTCGAATCCAAAATGCGCAATGGGTTCGTCAACAAACGGCGTTGCGCATCGGCATCCAGCACGCTGGCGTGCGCCTGAAAATGGGCAATCAGTGCCGCACGGTGGGCGAGCCGTTCCTCCCTCTGGCCCAGAGAATTAATCTCTAGCCGAGGCGCCTTATCCCCAACCAGGCCAACCGCAGCCCAGACCCGATGAATCATCAAGAGTTGTTCAGCATCGATATCAGGCCCCGTCAACCCAAGGGCCTCGATTCCAAACTGGTGAAACTGCCGGTAGCGGCCCCGCTGAGGCCGCTCATGTCGAAACATGGGCCCTAGGTACCAGAGACGCTTCGGGCCATCGTACAAGAGATTATGCTCAATTACTGATCGAACAACCGCAGCCGTGTTCTCCGGCCTGAGGGTGAGTTGCTCACCATTGAGCGCATCGGTAAAGGTGTACATCTCTTTTTCTACGATGTCGGTGACCTCACCAATACCGCGAACAAAGAGTGCAGTAGGCTCAAGGATAGGCGTGCGAATTGCGCGGTAGCCATACTGGCGAAAGACGGTTGCGACCCGCGATTCAACCCACTCCCACAAACCGGACTGATCTGGCAGAAGGTCGTTCATTCCCTTCACGCCAGCAAGTTTTTCGATGCCACTCATGTGGTGCTACCAAACCGTGTCTTAACGTAATCCGAGACGATCGCCTGAAACTCTTCTGCGATATGGTCACCCTTCAGCGTGACATTGCGCTGGCCGTCGATAAATACAGGAGCAACGGGCGTCTCACCCGTGCCGGGTAGGCTGATGCCAATGTCGGCGTGCTTACTTTCACCGGGGCCATTCACAACACAGCCCATCACGGCTACCGTCATATTTTCAACGCCGGGATACTGGGTTTTCCAGACACGCATCTGATCGCGCAGATAGGACTGAATCTTTGAGGCGAGCTCTTGAAAGAAGGTTGAAGTCGTTCGCCCACAGCCAGGGCAGGCCACGACCATCGGCGCAAAGGCCCGCATCCCCATCGATTGCAACATCTCCTGGGCGACGATGACCTCTAATCGGCGATCGCCACCAGGCTCGGGGGTGAGCGAGACCCGGATGGTGTCGCCAATTCCCTCCTGCAGTAGCACCGCCATAGCAGCGGTCGAGGCAACGATTCCTTTGCTGCCCATACCCGCCTCGGTAAGACCAAGATGAAGGGGGTAGTCGCAACGTCTGGCCAACTCGCGGTACACCGAGATTAAATCCTGAACGCTGCTGACCTTCGCAGAGAGGGTAATACGATCGCCTGCAAGCCCCCATTTCTCCGCCTGTTGAGCGCTGTCGATCGCCGAGGTCACCAAGGCCTCACGCATAACGGCCTGCGCATCCCAAGGCTGCGCGCGTTTGCTGTTGTCATCCATTAACCGCGCCAACAACTCCTGATCAAGGCTACCCCAGTTCACACCAATGCGCACGGGCTTATTAAATTTACAGGCGGCTTCGATCATGGCGCCAAACTGATCATCACGTTTCGCGCCCTTACCAACGTTACCCGGATTGATTCGATATTTTGAGAGTGCCTGCGCACAATCGGGATACTCGGAGAGCAGCTTGTGGCCATTAAAGTGAAAATCCCCAATCAAAGGAACGCTGCAATTCATCCGATCGAGTTGCTCACGAATTGAGGCCACCTCTTTGGCAGCATCCGGAGAGTTCACGGTAATCCGCACAAGCTCAGAGCCCGCCTGCGCGAGACCCTGAACCTGAATCGCAGTACCGATGGCATCGGCAGTATCGGTGTTGGTCATCGACTGCACCACCACCGGTGCACTGCCGCCAATCTGCACGGTCTGATTGCCCCAGGCCACCTTCACGGCGCGCGACACCCGCCGCGGAGAGGGTCCACACGAAAAGGGCTCGTCCCCCATTGCACTGCAGGGTGGCGATTGGCCTAATGCAGGGTCTTTCGCATTCATTTCATTCTCATTGTGATTCGAGTCCGATCCTGGATATCACCGGCCAACTGGCCGCAGGCTGCATCGATATCGTCACCCCGGGTTTTACGAATCGTGGTGATAAAGCCCTCTTGCGTCAAGAGATCAGCAAAAGCCCGTGTCTTAGGCCAGGCGGGCTTTCGATAGCCTGAATTTGGAAAGGGATTAAAGGGAATGAGATTGAACTTACAGGAGATTTCCTCGTGCTTCACGAGACGCGCCACAGCCTTCGCATGCTCGATCGAGTCGTTCACACCGTCGAGCAGCACATACTCAAAGGTAATGAAATCCCGGGGTGCGGGATCGAGATAGCGACGCAGGGATGACATCAGATCTTTCAGGGGGTACTTTTTGTTTAGGGGCACTAAAACATCGCGCAATGCATCGGTTGGGGCGTGCAACGACACGGCCAACGAGACTGGGCAATCCCGGGCTAAGCGATCGATCATGGGTACAACGCCCGAGGTTGACACCGTGACCTTTCTGCGCGATAGGCCATAGGCATCATCGGCCAACATGAGTTGCAACGCCGGCACTACGGCATCGTAATTTAAGAGCGGCTCACCCATTCCCATCATCACCACATTACTCACCGGCTGATCCAGCACATGCCGGGCCCACCAGAGCTGGCCGATGATTTCGGCTGTTGTCAGGTTACGGTTAAACCCCTGCCGACCCGTGGAGCAGAATGGACAGGCCACGGTGCAGCCCGCCTGCGACGAGATGCACAAGGTGCCGCGATCGGTCTCGGGGATAAAGACCGTTTCAATCGCATTGCCATTACCGACATCGAAGAGCCACTTACGCGTCCCATCTTCTGAAACATTGTCTTGCAAGACTTCGGGAGGCCGGATCTCGGCGTCGGTATCGAGCCCCGCCCGGAATTCCTTCGCGAGATCGGTCATCTCCCCAAAGGCGCTTGCGCCCCGCTGATGGATCCATTTCAGCAGCTGGCGGGCGCGAAACGGCTTCTCCCCGCGTGCAACACACCACTCGGTTAGGGCCGACGCAGAGAGCCCGAGGAGATTCACCAAGTGTTTAACTTATCGACTGTAAATCGCCATTGCCGGGAAGAAAAACGCAATCTCCTGGCGGGCGGTGTCAGGCCCATCAGAGCCATGGACCGCGTTGGCATCAATACTGTCGGCAAAGTCGGCCCGGATTGTTCCTGGCGCCGCCTTCTTGGGATCAGTCGCGCCCATGAGGTCACGATTTTTAGCAATCGCTCCCTCCCCCTCTAGGGCCTGAACCATCACAGGGCCAGAGATCATGAACTCGACCAGATCTTTAAAAAAGGGCCGCTCACGATGAACCCCATAGAAGGCCTCGGCCTCGCCCCGCGACAGATGCATCATGCGGGAGGCCACAACTTTTAGGCCGGCCTTCTCGAACCGGGCATAAATTTCCCCAATGACATTCTTAGCAACGGCATCAGGTTTGATAATCGAGAGGGTACGTTCAATTGCCATAGTGATCTTTTCCGAAAAATTGAAGGGTTTTAGGGGGTCAGAACCCGAATTTCCACACTGCGGGCGGGTCCGGGAACATTTCCCTACTTGATTTGTCAAGTAAACCTGCGATTATACGTGCTGACGTCCGCCCGCAAGGCGTTGTGCCCCGGGATCTCGTCAGAAATCATGAAGGAGAAAAAACACATGATTCCTAGCTTCGATAACAGTGCTTCGTTGCCACGTGCCGAGTCGGCCTTGGCGCGCAATCGGGTGCTGCGCAACACCTATTGGCTCCTGGCTGCATCGATGGCGCCCACCGTGTTGGGGGCTTGGGTTGGCATGCAGTTCGGGTTTAACTGGTTTGCAGGAAGCCCATTTATTGGTGTGCTGGTCTTTTTGGGAATTGCTTTCGGTTTCTTCTACGCCATTGAGCGGACCAAGCACAGCGTAACGGGTGTCTACCTGCTCCTGGGCTTTACATTTTTTATGGGGCTAATGCTGTCCCGTCTGATCGGCTTGGCAGTCGGTATGTCCAACGGCCCCCAGCTCATCGGAGTTGCAGCAGCCGGTACTGGCGCCGTGTTTTTCGCAATGGCCAGTATCGCCAGCACCACGAAGCGAGACCTGTCCAATATGGGCAAATTCCTAATGATCGGTGTTGTCGTGCTGATCGTGGCCTCGGTTGCCAATATCTGGCTACAGATGCCTGCCCTAATGCTCACCGTATCCGCATTGGCCGTTGGAATATTCTCAGCATTCTTACTCTACGACTTAAACCGAATCATCACCGGCGGCGAGACCAACTACATCTCGGCCACTCTCTCGGTTTACTTAAGCATCTACAACATCTTTAGTAATCTCTTGGTGCTCTTGATGTCGCTCTTTGGCGGTAACCGCGACTAACCGGACCCAGTAAAAAGCCCCTGATAACCAATCAGGGGCTTTTTTTATTGTCTGGGCTTTGTGGCCGCTCAAAGACGGCGATCGATTCGACATGGGCCGTGTGAACAAACATATTAATCACACCACTCGCCTTTAACTGCCAGCCGCCCTCATGCACCAGAATCGCAGCATCGCGTGCCAAGGTGGCCGGGTTACATGAGACATACACAATCCTCTTAGGCAGAAAATCAGCCCGTCCAAGCTCGCAGGCGATCGATCGATAGGCCTGACAGAGGGCCAACGCGCCCTCACGCGGTGGGTCGAGTAACACCCGATCAAATTGACCCTGTGCGATCAACCACTGTGGATCAATATCAAATAAGTTAGCGTTTAGAAATGTAACTCGGTCATCGAGCTGGTGGAGCCGCGCATTTTCCATCGCCCGTTGAGTCAGTGATGGGGAACCCTCAAAGCCCACCACCTTCTCGGCAAAGCGGGCAGCAGGCAAGGTGAAATTCCCAAGGCCGCAGAAAAAATCGGCAACCCGGTCTGTGGCCTGCGCCTGCAGTAAACCGAGCGCACGCCTGACCATCACCTGATTCATCGCCGGATTCACCTGCGTAAAGTCAACAGGTGAAAACGGCATCTCCAGGCTAAATTCGGAGAGGTAATACGAGAGACGACTCTCGGTTGGGTAAAAGGGTGATGCGGTTGCTGGGCCGCCGGGCTGGAGCCAAAACTGGACATGCCAACGGTCTGCGAATGCGCGCAGTTTCTCCTCGTCACGAACCGTGAGAGGTTCAAGAATTCGAATCACCCAGACGATGCTCGAGTTTTCCCGGGCCATCGACGGGCTGATATCGTCGCTCACCGCTGTCTCACCCAGCGCCACTTCAAGCTGAGGAATGCGTTTGGCGATTGTGAGTTCGGCAAGGAGTTCGCGCATCGGCATTAAGAGTTCAGAGAGTCGAGGATGTAATACCCGACAGGAATTCATCACCGCGACATAACTACTCTTTCTCTCGTGAAAGCCCACCAGCATGCCGCCTTTTTTCTCGACCCACCGGGCGGTTAGCCTTGCACGGGTCCGATACCCCCAGGCAGGCCCATCAAGAGGCGCCAGGACGTACTCGGGCTTAAGCCGCGCCAGATGCCAGAGGTTGTCTTCTAAAACACGCTGTTTAATCGCCAACTGCGCGGCGGGCTCAATGTGCTGCATGGCACAGCCGCCGCAGACACCGAAGAATTCACATCCTGGCAACACGCGCTGCGGGCTACTGCGGTGCCAGGCAATCGCACGGCCTTTGGCGTAGCTCGCTTTACTACGTGTAATTTCCACATCCACCTGCTCACCCAGTAATGCATTCTCAACAAAGATCACCTTGCCCTCGTGATGCGAGAGGCCCTGACCCTCGAGATCAACCGATTCGATATGGAGGGATTCAAGAATTACGGTCACAAGGAAAACGCCAGCAGATGTTGTCGGTCAAGTGAGCTGAGGTATCAGAAAATCGCGTCGGATAATCGCTATTACTTAACGATGAAGCGCAGGTGCTGCGGCGAGGTAACGCTTCCAGTGCTCGCCTTTGAGTGGGCTTGTCGCATCGCCAACCATTTTCTCGAGTGATTCCCGAACCAGCTGTAACTCGTCTTGGTAGAACTTCTCTGACCACTCGCCACGAATCAAACGAAATCGGCTAAAAAGTAGATAGGTATTCACAACATCAGTCTCACAGTAGGCACGAACCGATTCACCCCGGCCCTCTAGAAACGACTGCCAGACCTTACTGCCATCCTCGCCAAGCTTGCCCGCGAAACCGCAGAGTCTCGCCAAGCCATCGAGCGGCGCGAAGGCGCGATTCTGGTATCCCGAGACAACATCCATCAGATCGCAGTGCCGATGGTGATAGCGGGAGAGATAGTTGTTGTATTTGAAATCCCGGTCGTCGTCGCCCTGTTCCCAGTATCGGGGGGCGGGAACCCCGTGAATCATTGCTCGGTGATGCAGCACGGGAAGGTCAAAGCCCGAGCCATTCCAACTCACCAGCTGCGGCGTATGCTTTTCGATTACTTTAAAAAATGAGCGAATGCGCGCGGACTCCTCCTCATCTGAGGCGCCATGAGAATCTCCCAGACAACGAACTCGAAAGCCCTCCTCGTCGCGAAAGGCGCAACCCACCACCCAGACCCGCTGCAGATATTGGGGCAAGAAATCGTTGCCATGGGATTCCATACGCGCGGCTTGTACCGCGGCCACCCCCTCGGCGTCAGCCAGAGAAGAATCGAACGACTCAAGCCGACGAAGGCCAGCGGCATCAGGAATTGTTTCTAGATCAAAACACAGGATTGGGGTCATGACCCCAATTATCGCTGAGCAAGAAACTTTAAGGGATCGACGGGTTTACCCGAGCGGCGAACCTCGAAATGGAGCTTCGGAATATCAGAGTCGGTCTTACCCAGCTCGGCAATCTTTTGGCCCCGCTTTACGGTCTGACCCTCTGAGACCAGAATCGATTTATTGTGGGCGTATGCAGTTAGAAAATCACCGTCGTGTTTGACGATCACTAAATTGCCGTAACCACGCAGACCATTACCGCTATAGACCACGCGTCCATCGCCTGCGGCGCTGACCGGATCGCCCTCGACACCCGAAATCGCGATTCCTTTGTAGCCTGGATCTGAAAACTGGGTAATGACCTGACCCCTACCCGGCCAGGACAGGGCAATGTTCTCGGCGGCAACAGGCTTTGCGGCGGTCGCTGCACTCGGTGCTGGGTTTGCAGAAGCTGCATTGGTCGTGGCTGGGTTAGCTCCTGGATTCGAAGGGCCCGGGGCACCTGCACCCCCCTTCGACGCAGCAGGATTGATGGATTGAACGGTTGTTTTCGAGTCTGTTTTTAGATCGGTCTTGGGATCGGTTTTAGGGGCGACAGCGATTTGCTTGGACGGCGAATTTGGAGGACGAACCCGCAGCAGTTGATCAATCTCGATGAGGTTAGGGTTCTCAATCTGATTCCATGCGGCGATATCGCGCCAGGCGGCGCCGTGATCAAGCGAGATCCCAATCAAGGTGTCACCACGGCGCACGCGATAAAACCCGTCAGGAGCCGCAGGCAGGGGCACGCTCGCCTGATCACTTGCGACTGATGCGCTGCGCGTTGGGGCCGGTGCCGACTTTGAAACCTTCCGACTCTCGACTGGCGCAGGAACGCGCGACGGCGCACAGGCCGTCACCGTGAACGCGAGCGCCAAGAGGCCCGCAATCACGAGCCGGTTATCTGGTGCTACTGTCAGGCGGATGAATACACTCATTGTCGTGCGATCCAATCAAAAACCACTGGCCCCGATTACTCGGTGCCACGTATTACGGGCACATAACGAACCATATCAAATGTTTTAATGATGGTCTGCCGCACCTGCGAATCCTCTTGCGGCAAGGCAATCTGAACCGCGGTGAGGTGCTGTTCAGGCTCTCCGATCGGGGCAACCAACACGCCGCCCGGGGCGAGAAGGCCAAGAATCTCTTGCGGCAGGGTGGCCATACCGGCGGAAAACAAAATGACATCAAATGGAGCCTCTGCTGCCGCCTCAACCAAGCCATCACCAAACATTATCCTCACGTTGGATCGCTTCAGCGGCTTCAAGTTCACTCGGGCAAGTTCAACTAAGGCCTTAATTCGCTCAACCGTCACGACACGATCAAAACAATACGACATCACAGCCGCCTGATAGCCACAACCGCAACCAAGCTCGAGGGCCTTAATGGGTCGCTCCGTGCCCTGGTCAGTTGGCTTCTTGATAAGCCTCGTGCTTAGTCGCTCAGTTGGCAGATCAACTGAATGATCACGAGCGCCAAGCAAATCAAGAGCGATTTCAATAACACGGGCTACGACATAGGGCTGCGAAATTGTCTGGTGTTGGCCGATCGGCAAGGCAGTGTCTTCGTAAGCCCGGCTCGCCAATGCCTCGTCTACGAAACGGTGCCGGGGCACACGGTGCATCGCATCGAGTACCCGTTGATTACGAATCCCCTGGCGCGCAAGACGCTCCACCATTCGTGCACGCGTTCGTTCACTCGATAACCCCGCGTTTGTATTATGTGAAGAAGGCTTAACCGCGGGTTGGCTCTGTTGTTGACCTAATGGTGTTGCCGCTAATTTCGCTGCGGATTCTGCCGCAGCATTCACTCCCCAACGCGGCTCTAATGTTGGGGCCTTAGCCGGTGTCGTCTTAGTGCCAAGCTTAAGGCCGGGCTCTGTTGGCCTGATGGGCCCGCGGATCTTATTCAGATCTTTTCCAGCCATGGACCCACCTCCGTAAATCCATCTTGATCACCAAGATCGACATGCAGGGGAGTAATCGATACTCGGTTTTCATTGAGCGCATTGAAATCAGTTCCTGGTCCTGCCTCACGCTGCCCACCCGGTGGGCCTACCCAGTAAACAGTTTCACCGCGGGGCGAGGTTGCCCGTTCAACCGGTTGCGCAACATGTCGACGGCCTAATCGGGTTAGCTCAAAGCCCCGAAGATCGCCAAACGGAATGCAGGGGATATTGACATTGAGCAGACGCGGCGCTTTGAACGGATGGTTAACTGCGTGCCTGACAACACGCGTTGCAACTTCGACCGCGGTCTCAAGGTGATCGAAACGTCCGCTCGCTAGCGAAAATGCAATGGATGGAATACCCAGCAAAAAGCCCTCCATGGCTGCAGCGACAGTTCCTGAGTACAGGGTATCTTCAGCAAGATTGGCGGAATTATTGATTCCTGAAACGACGAGATCAGGACGGTGCTCGAGAAATCCCGTTACTGCGACGTGCACGCAATCCGTTGGCGTGCCCTTGACATAATGAAACCCGTTTGAGGACTGTCGAATATAGAGTGGACGGTCAAGGGTAAGCGAATTCGATGCGCCGCTTCGATCGGCCTCTGGGGCCACTACCGTGACCTCTCCGAAGGTCGACATCGCCTGGGCAAGTGCCGCAATACCGGGTGAAAAATAGCCATCGTCATTAGAAACCAGAATCCGCATATCGTACTTTCTTAAAACCGTAAATTTCGCCAAAGTCACTCAGTGGCTGCGTACCTCTTGGGCCAATCCCAGATGTAGGCCTTACATGGTGTAACTTAAGGAGTTCTTATCACTGTTGAAATCCTAGCACTCGCCCCACGCCACTCCGGCAAGCTCGCTGCCAAGAGTGCGCCCGCAAGAAACACCCACCAACTGAGATAAGTCCAGATCAGTAGCGCCGGGATTGCGGCAAGAGGCCCATAGACCTGTTGGTAATTGGGTACAGCGCCAAAATAACCGAGAAACATTAGTCGCGCCAACTCGGATAACCCTGCCCCGACAACAGCCCCGATCGCAGCATCACGCCCCCGGACAGGCAGATTTGGAATCCATCGGTAGCATAGGAAAAACGCCAAGAAGGTCAGTGTGAAGTTCACGAAGTCCCACCACTCGACACCGAGGAAGCTATCGGTCATCGCCCGCTTACCGCCTGCCAAGAGAATCGCTAAAGCTGCGCCTGCGCCGACCAGAATCGGCCCAATGAGTAGCACGAGCCAATACACCGATAGCCGATGCAGAAATGGTCGAGGCGTTTTGACACGCCAGATCAGATTCAGGGTTTTATCCAATGTCAGCATCATGACCGTCGCGGTCGCTACCAGAGCCCCGATACCCACCAGGGAGAGCGTGCGGGCCTTCGTTACGAATTGATTCAGATAGCGAAAAATCGTATTCGCAAACCCTTGGGGTAATAAATTCTCAATCAAGACGAGTTGAACCGCTTCCTGTAGCTTTTTAAAGATTGGGAATGCGGTCAAGGTTGCCAACACCACAGTGAGCAAGGGCACCATCGCCAAAAGCGACATGAAGCTGAGACTTGCAGCGCTCTGGCCAAGTCGAAGTTCCTGGGTTCGGCCCGCCATAATTCGGACCAGTATGCTTAACCGTGATTTGAGTTGCTCAGACATTTGCCTATGATACGGGGCTTCACCAACAGAGTTTGGAGCGCGTGATGGAAATTCTAGTGCTTTACTACAGTCGCTACGGCGCTACGCGTCAACTGGCTGATGCGGTCTGCGACGGGATTCACCTGGTAGCAGGCTCAACCGCCCGCCTGCGGACTGTGCCACCTGTCTCCACCGTCTGCGAGGCGACAGAGCCCGCGATACCGAGTAACGGACCACCCTATGCAGAGCCAAAAGATCTCGATGAATGTGCGGGCTTAGTACTTGGCTCACCCACGCGGTTTGGCAACATGGCAGCCCCAATGAAGTTCTTTATCGATCAACTCATAGGCCAGTGGTTATCCGGTTCGCTCATCGGAAAGCCCGCGGGCGTGTTTACCAGCACGGGAAGTCTTCATGGGGGGCAAGAGACTACGCTCTTATCAATGATGCTGCCCCTCCTTCACCACGGGATGCTGATTGTCGGAATTCCGTACTCTGAGAAAGACCTGCTCTCAACAGAGTCAGGTGGAACGCCCTATGGCGCGACCCACGTTGCGGGGCCCGATGGTGCAAAGGCTGTCACCGAGGAAGAGATTCGGCTTGCACGCGCGCTCGGTCAGCGCGTCGCGAGTACAGCACAGAAACTTCAACGCGCCGCATGATACGTCACCCCACCACTCCAGCAGCTGCCCATGATCACACCCCCGTGGCCAGCACAGCCGTTCCAAAGCCATGGCCATTACTCGCGGCGGTTTTAGCCATTGCATTGATTGCGCTCGGGCTTGCCTGGGAATTAGTCCTCGATCCGCTGCGACCCGGTGGCTCCTGGCTTGCCTTAAAGGTCGTTCCCCTAGTCTTTGGAATACGAGGTCTTTATAGGGGTAGGCTCTACACCTTTAAGTGGATGTCCTTACTCATTTGGATCTATGTGGGTGAGGCCCTTGTTCGTGTTGCTGGGCTCACGGCTGCAGAACGCCTACTTGCCTGGAATAGCCTTGCGATCTCACTTAGCTTAGCGATTGTGATTTTATTGGGCGCGAGACGCGCCTTGAAAATCAAAAGAGAGCTTATCGAATAATTCCTGAGGGCCCATCCGACCCTCGCAGATTTCTCGGCGCCAGTGCCGAGCGCCTGGCTGACCATGGAATAAACCATGCCAGTGACGGGTCATATGTTTGGCTGGCGTTCCACACCGTAATTCACTCTCAAAATATTGTTGAAGCATCGGCAGAATATCCTGCCGTTGCGCTGGTCGTTGCGCTGGTCGTAGCGCAGCACTATCGGATGAAAACAATGCGCGATCAAGATCACGGAGCACCCAGGGGTCATGGTAGGCCGCACGCCCCAACATCACCCCATCTACCCCAACCGCCTCTTGGGCCTGCGCAACAGTCGTAATGCCACCGTTTAACACGAAGACTGCCTCTGGAAAATCTTGTTTGAGCCTTACGACAACCTCAGGCCGAAGCGGCGGTACCTCTCGATTTTCTTTTGGGCTTAGCCCCTTCAGAATCGCACCGCGCGCATGCACGATAAACACTCGACAGCCCACTGAAAATAAGGCGCCCACAAAATCACAGACGAACCCGTAGTGATCCTCATGATCGACTCCGATGCGATGCTTTACCGTCACCGGGATCGACACCGCATCCTGCATCGCCCCAACTGCCTGAGCGACCAGGTCGGGCTCGCGCATCAGGCAGGCTCCGAAGGCACCCTTTTGCACACGCTCGCTTGGGCAGCCGCAATTTAAGTTGATCTCGTCATAGCCCCACTGCTCACCAATTCGCGCAGCCCGAGCGAGATCGACAGGCTCACTACCACCGAGCTGCAGGGCAACCGGATGCTCCTGCGCATTGAAATCTAATAGACGATTGAGGTCTCCGTGCAGAATTGCGCCCGTTGTAATCATTTCGGTATAAAGGCGCGCGCGAGGAGACAGCAGGCGATGAAAGAATCGACAGTGCCGATCAGTCCAGTCCATCATGGGGGCGACACAGAGCCGCCAGTGATCTAAGCGCAGAGCAAGGCGTCCAGGTGATGGCCCACGCTGCGGGCAAGTGCATGCACAGCGTAGCCTCCCTCCAGCGAGGAGACAATGCGGCCCTTGCAGGTTGCCTGGGCAAGACTAACAATCTGCTGCGAAAGCCAGGCGTAATCCTGGTCAGACCAGAGCAGATGACTCATATCATCTTCGCGATGGGCATCAAAACCCGCAGAAATTAAAATCAGTTCGGGCTTAAATTTCTGCAATGCAGGGATCCATTGTCGTTGCACGGCATCTCTCATCGGCGCGCCATTCGTATAGGCGTCAAGAGGGATATTCAGCATATTGCGACCGAGGGGCGCCTCACCCGAATAGGGGTAGATCGACCGCTCAAAGGTTGAGACCATCAGAACACGGTCATCGTTGGCAAATATAGTTTCAGTGCCATTACCGTGGTGAACATCAAAGTCAATAATCGCTACGCGGTTAAGTCCATGAACCTCTAGCGCATGCGCTGCAGCAGCCGCAATGTTATTAATAAAACAAAATCCCATCGCCTGCTCACGCTCAGCGTGATGCCCAGGCGGCCGAACCGCACAGAATGCATTTCGAGCCTGACCCGTTAAGACCAGATCAACCGCCTCGATCGCTGCCCCGCAGGCCAAATAGGCCGCTCTTAGGGTATGGGAATTCATCGCTGTATCCGCGTCAATTGCACGGTAAGGTCGATCACGGGGGGCCAGCGCGCTGAGATTTTCTAGGTGTTGTGCTGAATGGACCCGTTGAATTGACGCATCGCTTGCCGGCTCGGCCTCTCGGGTATCGAGAAGCGCCAACAGCCCCTTTCGCGTCAGATGATCTTGAATAGCCCATAGCCGCTCCGCAGACTCCGGGTGGTGCGGACCCATCTCATGCTTGAAAAACTCAGGGTGAGTAAAAAAAACAGTCATGCAATTAGTTTACGATAGGGCCAGAGTTTTCAGGCCTCCGTAGCTCAGTGGATAGAGCATCCCCCTCCTAAGGGGAGGGTCGCACGTTCGATTCGTGTCGGAGGCGCCATTCATTATCAACACAGAGCCCGCCTCAGCAGCAGACTCAAATATGTTAAGCGGGAAACACACCCGTCGATAAGTACCGATCGCCACGATCGCAGACAATGAATACGATCGTTGCGTTTTCAACCTCTTCGGCGACTCGCAGGGCGATAATTGCAGCGCCTGCAGCGGAGATTCCACAAAACAGCCCCTCTTCTCGGGCTAGCCTGCGCGCCATCTCTTCCGCATCGGCTTGCGAGATTTCTTCAATACGATCGATCAAGGCTTTCTGTCGAATCGGTGGCACATACGCGGGCGCCCATTTTCGTATTCCGGGGATCGATGATCCATCGCTGGGCTGCGCCCCGACAATAACGACTCGCTCGTTTTTCTCCTTCAGAAACCGCGACACCCCCGTAATTGTCCCTGTCGTGCCCATCGCTGAGATGAAGTGGGTAACCGTACCCTGGGTATCCTGCCAGATCTCAGGCCCAGTGGTTTCGTAGTGGGCCAACCAGTTGTCATCATTTGAAAACTGGTTGAGCACCTTACCCTGCCCCTGACGTGCCATCTCGTCGGCAAGATCGCGGGCTCCTTCCATACCCAGCGCCTGTGTCACAAGGATCAGTTCTGCCCCAAACGCCTTCATCGATTGACGACGCTCGAGCGATAAATTCTCGGGCATGATCAACACCATCCGATAGCCACGCATAGCAGCCGCCATCGCCAAGGCAATTCCAGTATTGCCGCTAGTCGCCTCGATTAGGGTATCGCCTGGCTTAATCTCGCCTCGGGCCTCGGCCCGCGCAATCATGGATACGGCCGGCCGGTCTTTGACCGAGCCTGCGGGGTTATGTCCTTCAAGTTTCCCAAGGATGATATTCCCGCGGGCCTGGTTCGCTGCGCCCCCAATACGAGTAAGTCGCACCAGCGGTGTTTTACCGACTGACTGTTCAAGAGATTGATAAGAAATCGGCATGGCGTTTATAAAAACTTTGTGCACCCGGGAAGCTCAGCAGAGAGTATCGCTTGACGCAGAGCATTGATGGCCAATTCCCGGGTAAACGATTTGCGCCAGGCCAATACAACCCGACGATTAGGAATAGGGGCCTTAAAGGGAACGAACTTTAAAAAACTATCTTCATCGGAAGCGACTGAGGTGCGCGGCAACACCGTCACCCCGAGTCCTTCAGCCACCATATGCCGAATTGTCTCTAAAGAGCTTCCTTCAAAGGTCTTTTGGATACCGGCAGAGTTTGCGGCAAAGCGCGCAGACTCTGGGCAGACCTCAAGCACATGGTCACGAAAGCAATGCCCGATACCCAGCAGCAGCATGGTTTCTTCTTTGAGCTCAATTGAAGCGAGAGCCGCTTTCTTGGCCCAGGGATGTTTTCTGGGAACAGCCACCACAAAGTCCTCGTCATACAGCGCGATCGTATTGAGACCCGTCGTATCGAAGGGCTCCGCCAAGACCGCGACATCGAGTTCTCCCGTGCGCATCATCTCCAATAACCGAACCGTAAAGTTCTCTTGCAAAATGAGCGGCATCTGCGGGTGATGGTCAATGAGCGAGCGGATTATCCGCGGTAAGAGATAGGGCCCAATGGTGTAGATGACCCCCACCCTCAGGGGTCCACGCAATGGGTCGCGACCCTGATCCGCCACCTCTTTAATCTGGCTAGCCTCATCAAGCACACGCTGCGCCTGCTGAACAATATCCTCACCAATTGGTGTAAGCGTTACCTCAGAGCCCCCACGCTCAAAAATCTGAACGCCGAGTTCAGACTCCAGCTTTTTAACGCTCACCGAGAGGGTTGGCTGACTCACAAAACAGGCATCCGCAGCACGGCCAAAATGTTTTTCCCTCGCTACAGCGACAATGTAACGAAGCTCTGTCAATGTCATGAATTACCCACTCGCTAATAAAGATTCTTTTCCATGTGCCCAACGATCCAGCAATGCATCGGCTGCGATCGGCTCAACACCCAGTTGCGCAAGCTGTTCGGGTGAGTGAAGTGCTTGGGCTAATTTTGCCCCAAAACCAATTGCACGTTCGACCCAAACGGCATCTTTCTGTAGATCACTGTATTTCAAGGCAGGAATTCCGGACTGTCTAAGACCAAGAAATTCACCGGGCCCACGAATCGCTAAATCACGACGGGCGACCTCAAATCCGTCATCCGTCTCATAGAGTGTCTTAAGCCGCTCTTTCGCGAGATCCGAGAGCGGCTCTTCAAATAACAGAATGCAGGTGCTCTGGGCTGTACCACGACCAATTCGGCCCCTTAACTGGTGGAGTTGGGCCAGACCGAATCGCTCTGCGTGTTCAATCACCATCAAGCTCGCCTTAGGAACATCAACCCCCACCTCAATGACTGTAGTAGCCAATAACAGCCGGCGCTCACCACGGCTAAATGAGGCCATCGCTAACTTTTTTTCCTCAGCTGACATCCGGCCATGCAAGACCAACAACTGTTCGCCAAAAATTGGACCCAACAACTGGGCAGCCGTCTCAATGGCCTGTAACGAACGGTCGAGCTCCTCACGGTTTTCTTCAATTACAGGACAGACCCAATAGGCCTGGCCACCCGAGGCAATGAAATTCTTGACCCGATCGATGAGCTCGTCGCGTCGAGAAGCCGCCATCAACTTGGTGGTAATGGGCTGCCGATTGGGAGGGCGTTCATCCAGTACGGAGACGTCTAAATCCGCCAGATAGGTCATCGCGAGACTTCTTGGGATTGGAGTAGCCGACATACCCAGCAGGTGCGGAACACGCTCGCCAGCATCACGGCTCATCGCACCGCGAAGGGCAAGGCGTTGACCGACGCCAAAACGATGCTGCTCATCAACAATCACGAGGGCCAATTCCTTGAAGGCGACATCTTTTTGAATTAATGCATGGGTACCCACGGTCACCCTGATCTCGCCTGTCTGAATTCTTGACAACAGCTCTCGACGCAGCCTAGCTGAACTCCCGCCCTTCAGCAGCGCAATCTCAACACCTAAGGGGATCAACCACTGGGAAAACTTCTCAAATAGCTGTTCTGCTAATAGCTCGGTCGGAGCCATCACGGCAACCTGACGTTGGCTGCCAACCGCCTGCGCGGCTGCCAAGGCTGCAATAACGGTTTTACCGCTACCCACATCGCCTTGTAGGAGTCGCTGCATTGGCGCATCGCTGGCCAAATCCCCAGAAATCTCTTGCCAGACCTTGCGTTGGGCGCCCGTGAGTTGAAACGGCAATGACTTTTGTAACTGACTGGCGAGTGCATGAGACTTTAGAGCGCATGCAGACTCCTGCTTTTTCGAGAGCCTCGCGCGGCGCAACAGGAGCTGCTGAGCGACCAATTCATCAAATCGGATTCGATCCCAAGCAGGCCCCTCACGGTCGATGAGCTGCTGCATCAGCCCACTCGCCTGCGCATCAGCAGGCGGCTGATGAATGAGCCGAATTGCGTCGGGCAGGCGCAATAAATTGTTTTCAGAAAGGAAGGCCTTGGGAAGCCACTCCTGCGGCATCGATGACTGCATTGCCCGATCTACCCATCGACGCAGATTGATCTGCGATAGGCCTGCCGTCGTAGGATAGACAGGGACCAAAGGCTGGGCAAGGATCACAGTCTCAGAGAGCCAGCCTGCGCGCACGCGCGGGTGAATAAACTCGAGCCCCGCCAGCGATTGTCGCGCGTCTCCAAGGACACGGATTTTCTGGCCCGGCGCATAGGCGTTTTTCTGGGCATCTTTGAAATAGATGAAACGCAGCAGCGCCGATCCAGTGTCGTCTTCTACCTCAACGAGCAGCATTCGACGCGGTCGAAACACAATCCGGCTCGACACAATACGTACCTGCACTTGTGCAAATTGTCCGGAGGTGACATCGCTCAGGCGCCAGACCTGCGATTCGTTGTCGTAACGCGATGGAAAGTGGAGCACGACATCCGCCCATCGGGCAAGACCGAGTTTTTTCAGCCCTTCAGGGAGCGGCGCGAGACTCATCGTTGAGGCCTGTTAATCCAGCAATCGTCGACACTTTCGACCATATCCAACATTGATCAAGCACCATGGCGACCACTAGAGGGCCTCCCATTTATCGCCAATTAAACCCTAGCGAGCAGGCAAGACCATGACCGCCTCCGCCTCAAACCCCGCTGACCTCGGAAGACTCGCCACCCCAACCGCCGCCCGCGCAGGATAAGGCTCGCTAAAGTAGAGGGCCATGATTTCATTGACCTTGGCAAAGTGGGCTAGATCAGTGAGAAAGAGATTGAGCTTGACCACATCGGCAAGTGATCCGCCCGCGGCCTGCGCAACCGCCGAGAGATTTTTAAAGACCTGATGGATCTGCTGTTCCATACCGGCCGCACTGCTATCGCCCACCATCTCCATAGTGTCTGGGTCGAGAGGAATCTGTCCGGATAGCCAGACCGTATTACCCACCATGACCGCCTGTGAATAGGTCCCGATTGCTTTCGGCGCTGAGGCCGTTGAAATAATTCTCTTGTGCATAAGTGTCTCTTGATCGATTTAGGCCGAAGCACCCATCACCAGCGGACGAACCCCGATTAACCAGGCGTGGCCCTGAAATACAAACCAGACCCACACGAGCGCCCCACCCACAACGGTGATCATCGTTTTTAATAACTCCGCAGGGGGGCGACCCACTCCGTCGCGCCGATCGCGTTGTCGAGCCGCCCGAAAGCTCATCGCTGCCCAAGCCAACAGCGTCCCAAAAAGAATTAAATCAGCCACGCTACCGTTAGCCAACAGGTGAGAAAACGCCCAAATCTTCACTGCAATCACCATGGGATGCCCCACGCGGGACTTAATGCCATTACCCGGAACATATGCGGCGAGTAAAAAGATCATGCTCACCAGCATCAGCAGCGACACGAGATGAGAGATCCAAATTGGAGGAGACCACAGCACAATCGGCGCCTGGCGAGCAATCCCATAACCATAGGCGATGAATGCAATCCCCGCGATGGTGACAACAGAATTTAAGCCTTTCCAAGGCAGTACGCCAAGACGGGTCACCATTTGGCTGCGCCAGTCGTCAGCAAAAATGCGCAGGGAGTGCGTCGCAATAAAAATAATGATGCCGATAACTAGATAAATCATGTTGGTCTCTCTCGCTTAGTTGCTATGACAGGCTGATTATCACCCAGCTATATCCCACTAACTTTAGGGTTCTCCTGCCAATGCGCGCAGGGGTCCCCTGTGGCATCCAGCACCGCTATGCTTGGGGCCTGCTTGGACTTCACACCATAGAGCTTGCAGCCTTGGGGAAACTTTTTGTCCCAAGTCACGTAATAATGCCTACATCGTCTGCAATTGACAGACTTTGGTGGCGTCTCAACGATTTTCTGCGTCAAGGCTCAACTCCGGATCCATATGTCAAGTCACCATTTCTTGTTACTTATTACCCTCGCTGCGATCTGGGGTAGTTCATTCATGTTCATCAGAATCTCCGCACAAGAACTCAATGCGGTTTGGCTGACGGAGGGCCGGGTCGCACTTGCCGCGCTCTTTCTATTTGCGGTTGCAATTATCCTAAAAAAGAAACTTGATCTGCGCCAAGGCATTACGCCTTATCTCGTCATTGGACTCCTTAACTGCGTCTTGCCTTTCATTTTAATTGGCTATGCAGCACAGGGGCTGACGGCCTCTTCGATGTCTATATTAAACGCCACAGCGCCCACCTGGGGGGCAATTATCGCGGCATTCTGGTTCCGAGAAGGGATGTCATTTGGCCGGATTCTCGGCTTGCTTATTGGTTTTATCGGGGTGGGCGTATTGCTTGGCCTGCACTCAACATCTGTCACTGCGGCCTCACTTCCGCATGCAGCGGCGCAGATCGGTGGCGCCTTTTTTTATGGCCTATCCACCACCTACGCGAGATCAATTGAAAAACTGGATTCCTTTTCAATCTCCCACGGAAGTCTCTGGGCTGCGGCTGCACTCACTGTTCCACTCTTATTGGTTACGCCAATGCCGCACTCGGTATCGGTCGAGACATCGCTATCACTCCTGATTCTCGGCGTGGTCTGCAGTGGGGTTGCCTATCTGCTGTATTTCAAACTGGTGATGGAGGCAGGCGGCAGCGCAGCCCTCTCGGTGGCCTACCTTATCCCACTCTTTGGCACGCTCTGGGGCGTTGTCTTTCTCGATGAAATTATTGGCTGGCACACCGTTTTAGGCGGCTGCCTTATCGTGTTGGGTACGATGCTCACGACGAACACCTTAAAGCTTAGAGCGATCTAAGCCGCCTCTCGTATTCGGACCACACCATCGCGACAGAGTTGTGCAATATCGGTCTCACCATAACCAAGGGACTCCAGTATGGCGCTGGTGTGCTCGCCAAGCCTTGGCGGATCTAAGCGCACGCCAAGCCGCTCCCCATCCATGACAAGCGGCAACAACGGGGTTAGGCCCTCGATACGATCCTCCTGCGGATCGGGAAGCCGAATTCTTGCAAGGCCTCCTGTTTCAGTGAGATGGGGGTCGTTTAAGAGCTCATGGGGTTTGCTGATCGGCGCATAGGGCAGGCCATTTTGCTCAAATAGATCCGCAAGGGTCTGCGCTGAATACCCCTTCAAACGCGCTCGTAACTCGGGAATCAACCACTCACGTGCTTCAACCCGTAGATTATTCGAAGTGATTCGCTCATCTGCAAACAAATCCTGAAATCCAAAAATCTCACAGAAGATTTTCCAACTCGTGTCGGTCACAACCGCCAGAAAAATCTGCTCATCATTTTTTACGGTAAAGACATCGTAAATTCCCCAAGACGAAATACGACTCGGCATGGGTGAAGCAGGCTTTCCTGTAACGGCGTACTGCATCATATGCTGGCCCACCAAGAAAATATTATTTTCAAATAACGCGCTCTGGACCTCCTGGCCCTTACCAGTGATATCCCGACTGCGAAGCGCCGCGATCGCACCGAGAGCCGCAAAAATACCGCCCATCATGTCATTGACCGAGGCCCCTGCCCGAAGAGGCTGACCTGCGGGTCCAGTCATGTAGGCCAGACCCCCCATCATCTGGACAACTTCATCAAGCGCGGTGCGGTGTTCGTAGGGGCCGGGAAGAAAACCCTTCATCGATAGATAAATTAGACGCGGGTGCTGCTTTGCGAGATCCGCATAGCCTAGACCTAGTCGTTCAATCGTGCCTGCTTTGAAATTCTCACTCACGATATCGGCCGTTGCGATCAGTTGATGGGCAATCTTTTTTCCCGCATCGGTGTGCAGATCAATCGCGATACTTTTTTTATTTCGGTTGTAGTTTGGGAAGAACCCTGCCCCGAGACCCAGCAATCGTCGCGTGTTATCCCCAGCGATTGGCTCGACTTTGATCACCTCTGCGCCGAGATCACCAAGGACCAGCCCACAGGTGGGGCCCATCACCATGTGCGTGAACTCAACCACCCGAATACCCGCGAGGGGCAGCGCCTTAGACGCGCGAGCCTCCTCTTGCGTCGGCTGACTCTCATTCATCGTGCAGAGAGTCCATCCGCCTGCACGAATCCCTTGGGTAGCCCAGCCGTGGGGACCATGCCATAGGTCGGCTCATTGGGCAGGCCCTTGGCAAAGACCTCCCGCGCAGCAAATAACTTTTCTAGGTCTACCCCTGTGGAGACCCCCATCGACTCGAACATGAACACGAGATCCTCGGTCACTACATTCCCTGAGGCGCCGGGCGCAAAAGGGCACCCTCCGATACCACCCATTGAACTGTCAAAAATGCGTATACCCGCCTCGTAAGCGGCAAAGGCATTGGCGAGTCCCAAGCCACGCGTGTTGTGCATGTGCGCGCTTGCGCAGCGCTCACCAACCTGCGCGCGCACCTGATCAAAAAGCCTGCGCACCTGACCTGGATTTGCGTACCCTGTGGTATCCGCTAAGCCAACCTCGTCAACGCCAATCGCCACAAGTTTCTCAGCAAGGGCTACCACTAAGGCCTCTGGTACGTTGCCTGCGATCGAACAGCCAAAGGCCGTCGAAAGACTAGCCTCGACTGCGATTCGTGGATAGTCCGACTGACGCAACGCGAGAATATCGCTCACCTCTTTAAGCATCTGCGAATGGGTCTTGCGCACATTGGATAGCGAATGAGCCTCGCTTGCCGAAAATGGAATCGTGATCTTGTCCACGCCCGATGCAAATGCCGCCTGTGCGCCCTTTAGGTTAGGCACCAGCACCGTCACCATCAGCCCAGAAATTGTCTTGGCGTGGGCCACGACCTCAGCAGCATCAGCCATCTGGGGTAATAACTTTGGCGGGACAAACGAACAGACTTCAATTTCCCTGAGACCGGCACCCGCCAGGCTTGCAATCCATGCATGCTTGTGCGGCGTCGGCATGGTTCTCGCGATCGCCTGCAGGCCATCTCGGGGACCGACTTCACTGATCAACACCTGGGGCATCAAGATGAGAACACCTCAATAATTTGGACCGTTATAGGATACCTTAGGGACGCCCAAAATCGCCTACCTAAACCACTGGAGAGCGGTCGGCGCACGGGCCAAATTCGGAAACAGAAACCCCCGAGTCGACAAAACGTACGTTTTTACGTACCATAAAGGAAAGGAGAAAATCATGGCCACCTTAACTGCAAGCGAAGCACGGGCAGGGCTCTATCGTTTAATCGATCAAGCAGCGGAGTCGCACAAGCCTGTCGTTATCTCTGGTAAGCGCGCTAACGCCGTTCTAATTTCGGAAGAAGATTGGAGCGCTATTCAAGAGACGCTGCATCTATTGGCGATCCCAGGAATGCGCGAGTCGATTAAGGAAGCGATGTCTGAACCCCTTGCCAAAAGCAAAAGAGCGCTGAAGTGGTGATATGGAATTTGGTTTATTCCAAATACGCCCTTGTTGACGCAAAAAAATTATCTGCGGCAGGACTCAAGAACAAAGCACAGGCGTTGCTCGATATCCTAGAGGTTGACCCCCTAAAAAATCCCCCTCCCTATGAAAAGCTAGTTGGTGATCTAAGGGGTGCATACTCACGCAGAATTAATATTCAACATCGGCTGGTTTACGAGATCTTTCGTAAAGAAAAGACAGTCCGAATCTTAAGGATGTGGAGTCACTACGAGTAGGGCCCGATGAAAGCCCCTTAGGCGCGTTAGGCGAACATGATTGGTGCCGATGAGAGGAGTTGAACCCCCGACCTTCGCATTACGAATGCGCTGCTCTACCAACTGAGCTACATCGGCCCGTGCACTGAGACACAAAGCTTTTTTCAGCTCAATATGAGCCTTGCTAACCTAAGAGTTTAATTCAAACCCTTCGGCATCGGAAAACGAACATGCTCCTCAACGCCGGGGAGCTTGCGTACCGAGGCTGCACCCAGCTCTTTTACGGCTGCAAGAAGGCCCTGCACCAAGGCCTCTGGCGCAGAAGCGCCTGCAGTAATCCCAACGCGGGCCGCTTCTTTGAGCCATTCGGGCTTTAATTCGGCTGCACTACCCACCAAATAGGCATCCACACCGAACCGCTCGGCGACCTCACGCAGGCGATTGCTATTTGAACTCGTGGGACTGCCCACTACCAGCACCACATCAACATGCTTGGTCATATCTTTTACCGCATCCTGTCGGTTTTGAGTGGCATAACAGATATCGCTTTTCTTGGGCGCCAGAATCGCAGGAAATTTTTTCTGCAAGGCGCCCACAATCACCTGGGTATCATCCACCGAGAGAGTGGTCTGACTCACGTAAGCAATTTTCTCTGGTGTTTTAACCTCGAGTGTTTCGACATCCTGAACATCCTCAACTAGATACATTCCCGTATCGGTTTGCCCCATGGTGCCTTCAACCTCGGGGTGCCCAGAGTGGCCAATCATCACAATCTCGTATCCATCGGCGCGAAGTTTTTTTACCTCAACATGCACCTTCGTCACCAGCGGGCAGGTTGCATCAAAGACCTCTAGCTGGCGCAATGCTGCATGTTCACGCACTCTTAGCGCTACGCCATGCGCGCTCATGATGACACGTGCGCCCAGTGGGACCTCTTCGAGGTCTTCAACAAATATCGCACCCTTCTCCCGCAGATCGGCAACGACATGATCATTGTGAACAATTTCGTGCCGAACGTAGATCGGCGCACCAAATTTCTCGAGTGCTCGCTCAACAATCTCTATCGCACGCTCAACGCCCGCACAAAAGCCGCGCGGCTCAGCGAGAACAACTTCTTGAAGTTTTTCGAAATGTACGGCCATAGGCTTATAAGAGTCCAATAATTTTTACATCGAATCGCATGGATTGTCCGGCCAAGGGATGATTAAAATCAAAGAGCGCCGATTCACCTTCCCAACCCTTAAACACTCCCGCAACACGCCCTCCTTTACCATCGGGGGTTGGAAACTCCACCACATCCCCGGGCGCAATTGGATCAGAGTCATCGGCGTATTTATCCATCAATGACTTACTAATTTTCTGCACAAGCTCCGGGTTGCGCGGCCCAAACCCATCATCGGATGCGAGCTCGTAAGAACGTTCATCGCCCTCTTTGAGCGCAATCAGACAACGCTCAAGCGCGGGCGCCACCTGACCTTCACCCACCTGAATCGTCGCCGGCTTATCCGTAAAGGTGTCAAACACCACATTGCCATCGCCCAAGGTCAACCGAAAGTGCAATGTCACATGGGAACCCTTTTGAATGCCCTGGGCAGGCCCCGAGTTGGAGGCTGCGGCGCCCGGGGTGGTGTTAACTGAACTAGGCATCATGGGCGATTGTGGCGCTTGGAGAATTTAGGAATAGTGCGTGATTTTAGGCGCAAGACCATGACATCGATACTGCAGCCCCACCTAACCCCGCCAAGACCAAGGGAGAAACTTCTATCTCGAGGCGTACAAAGCCTAGAGGATGTCGAGCTCATTGCTCTCTTACTCGGAACCGGCCAGCCCGGGAGCTCGCAAAACGGGTCTCCGTAGAACCGTTGAGTGAGCATCCACTAATGAATGACTCTGAAAAGGTCTCTCAGCTCCTCCTGGCCCGCAGTTACCCCTCGGGAACCGCCAAGCCAAGCTGATCAATTATTAACCACTCAACTCCGAAGAACCCTTGCGGGCCTTGAAATCGCCCTCCTCGCCCACCTTATTGTTGCTGGCAGCCGGGCTATTTCAGCCGGCGGGGTTTGACCTAAGTCCTTGTTTTCTCATAGAATTGCGGTCTTTGCCGAAATTTGGCGATTAAGAAAAATTTAACCGCAATGCGAAGGATTCAGATCGGGTAGACCACTGAATTCAGATTGCAACAACGGTTTGACGAAGGTCAAACGACGAAGGAAATGATCATGGCACGTGTATGCCAAGTAACGGGCAAAGGCCCCATGGTGGGGAACAATGTTTCCCATGCCAATAATAAAACCAAGCGTCGGTTTTTACCGAACGTGCAGTACAAGCGTTTCTGGGTGGAGAGCGAAAACCGTTGGATACGTCTTCGCGTTACCCCGGCCGCCGTTCGTACCATCACCAAAAATGGCATTGATGCGATTTTGGCGGATCTGCGCGCTCGTAACGCCCTGTAAGTCAGGCCATCGCGCGAATCAGAACACCACTACCCGTCAACGCAACACGTATTAAGAATCGAGACAGACCATGGCAAAAAGCGGCCGCGAGAAAATCAAACTAGAGTCCAGTGCAGGCACCGGGCACTTCTACACCACCACAAAGAACAAGAAGACAATGCCCGAGAAAATGGAGATCAAGAAGTTCGATCCCAAGGCTCGCAAGCATGTGATGTACAAAGAAGCAAAGATTAAGTAAGCCTCAATTCGAATCCCGCCGCAGACCAAATTGTGGCGCCTAGAAAGCGACTAGCTCTATCAAAAGCGCGAGTCGCAGCCCCCTTCACAATAAAAAATCGTTCTTCACGGCCTCGCACCAAGCGAGGCTTTTTTCTTTGGTTAACTTACTCCGACTTGCAGAGATTGGTAGCAAAACGTCTTTGAATCAATATCTGGTCAGAAACACCAGACGCCAATGTACTTAGGCACGTTTCGGTGTTCCCGTAGGAAAACCTAACAGTCATCCGTTTGGATAATTTCCAAAAAGCGCCTTCCGTTGGATCATCCCAGTTCAACCGGGGAGATAAGCATGACAAATCGAGCTAGCACCACTGAGGACTTGCGAATAAACGACGAACGCTGGAGAAAAGTTCTGAACCGGTTCGAATCACTTGAGGCTGAGCTACAAGAGCTTTATTGGGAGATTCTCGAATTCCTTGATAAGGAGCACGAGATCCAAATTCACTAAATTTTCTAGTTTCTTAAAATAGTTAGCCCAGAACCTTTTGATTCTGCGTTAATGCCCATGCAAAAAGCTGGCAGCAAACCCTGCAACTGCAATGCCCGTAAGCATTAAAACGGGCTGCTGCCAGGCCGCCATCTTAAGCCCACCATGATGGTGGGAGTGGGCCTGTGCGTGTAACTGCGGGATCAGATCCGAGAGCGCAATATAGATAAAGTTTGCGGCAGCGACCACCAATACATAAGGAACCCAATCGCCCGCCTGCCCTAAAAAGAAGTATCCCAATAGCGCGCCCGTAAATGCGCCAAGGCCGGTTAAGACATTGAAAAATAACGCCTTGGATTTAGTGAATCCGCTATTTAAAAGCACTAAGAAATTACCAATCTGCTGCGGGATCTCATGCGTCGCAATCGCCAGCGCAGTGAGAATGCCCAGTAATGGGTCTGCAAGAAATGCAGCTGCAATGAGCACCCCATCGGCAGTCGCATGAATCGTGCTGCCAATTAAAAGCGTCCAGCCTCCGTGGCCAGCAGACTGGGCATCATGCCCATGGGGGTGATCATGCCCATCATGCTCGTGGTGATGGTCGTGACGAAGAATAGCCAGACGCTCGAGCACGAAAAACCCAACCAAGCCCGCTAAGAGGGCTACGCTCACGCCATGAATCTCACCGCCCATATGAACGCTCTCAGGGAGCAGATGCAATAAGGCTGTTCCCAGGAGCATGCCCGCTGAAAAACTAACTAACCGATCTACCGCCTTTGATAGGGGCCCAAGTGAAATCGCTGCAGCCAATAGGATAGACACTACTGTTGCAGCTGTAGCCGCCAATAAGGTGTAGACAATCAACATTTAATCGCCAATCGAAACCCGAGATGTAGTGGTTTTGACGTCAAGCCACCCCGTGTTTCTTAAACCAGGCGACTGCGCGCTTAAACCCATCATCCGCTGCCTCTTTGCGATAACTCGGACGGTAATCCGCATGAAAGGCATGAGGGGCTTCGGGGTAAATGACGAACTCCGAGGCCTGTGATGCCTTGCCACCAAATGACAGACGGGTCTTCATTTCTTCAACCGTATCTAATCCAATGCCATCATCTTTTCCGCCGTACAAACCCAGCACCGGCCAATTCAATTTATCAGCAATATCGTGGGGATGATTCGGGTTTGCTGCATTGACCTGCGTCATCAGCCGGCCATACCAGGCCACGCCCGCCTTCAGCTTTGGGTTTGCCGCAGAGGCCATCCAGACAATCCGGCCGCCCCAACAAAAACCAGTAATTCCAACCTTGGCAGAGTCTGCCCCATTTGCAGCGGCCCAAGTTAGGGCGGCATCGACATCTGCGAGTACCTGAGCATCGGAGGCTTTGCTCACGACATTTGAGAAAATCTCTGGAACAGTCTTGTACTGAGTGACATCGCCTTGGCGAACAAAGAAGTTAGGTGCGACAGCCATATAACCTAACTTTGCAAATCGGCGGCAGACATCTTGAATATATTCATGCACGCCGAAGATCTCATGGACAACGATCACACAGCCCAGCTTTGTCTTGCCGCTTGGCATGGCCCGATAGGCCGGTATCGATCGATCTTTCCCGGGAATCTCCACGAACCCGGCGGTAAGCCCTTGGGAATCGGTCGTGATGACCTGCGCCAACAAATCACCGGTGGGCGCCACAGCCGCTGCAAAACCAGCCGCGATCGATCCTTGAATAAAACCTCGGCGACTCGCACCGGTCTTATTCTCAGGGGAAAGGGAATCAATTTCATCTTTAAGAAAACTATTCATCATCATCTCCTGTGTTGTTTAATCAACAGACTTAATGCGCTTCATCCCAGTTATTACCCACACCCACATCGACAATCAGGGGCACCCGAAGGCTTGCGATCTTCTCCATCTTCTGCGGCAGCAGGGCGCGAATCGTGTCAACTTCATCCTGGGGTACCTCAAGAACTAATTCATCATGCACCTGTAAGACTAAGCGAGATCTTAGCTTTTCTGCCTCCAGCGCGCGCTGAACCTGAATCATCGCTAGTTTGATCAGGTCAGCCGCTGTTCCCTGCATGGGGGCATTAATTGCTGCCCGCTCGGCCCCCTGACGCCGCGGGCCATTCGGAGAGTTGATCTCGGGCAGCCAGAGCCTGCGACCAAAAACCGTCTCAACATAGCCTTTAGCTTTAGCAGTTGCGCGAATATTGTCCATATACCGCAGGACACCAGGATATTTCGCAAAGTACTGATCAATGTAATTCTTGGCCACACCCCGATCGATATCGAGATTACGCGCAAGGCCAAACGCGCTCATACCGTAGATGAGCCCAAAGTTAATAACCTTCGCATACCGCCGTTGTTCCCCCGAGACCTGATCAAGCGGCACGCCAAAGACCTCGCTTGCCGTTGCACGGTGCACATCTTCGCCGGCGAGAAATGCTTTTAGAAGGCCTGCATCCTCAGAGAGATGGGCCATGATGCGTAATTCAATCTGCGAATAGTCGGCCGACATTAGCTGAAATCCCGCAGGTGCGACAAACGCCTGCCGGATTCGCCGGCCCTCTGGCGTGCGTACTGGAATATTCTGTAAGTTGGGATCACTCGAGGCGAGCCTTCCCGTTACCGCAACTGCCTGCGAGAAGGTGGTGTGAACCCGGCGTGTCTTCGGATCTACCATCTTGGGTAATTTATCGGTGTAGGTCGACTTGAGTTTGGAAAAACTACGCCACTCCAAAAGCACTCTCGGCAGCGGGTAGTCTTCTGCGAGCTTTTCCAACACATCCTCATCAGTGGATGCCGCTCCCGTTGCCGTTTTCTTAACCGGGGCATAGCCCAGCTTTCCAAAAAGAATCTCGCCTAACTGCTTGGGCGAGCCGAGATTAAAGGGCTGGCCTGCAAGGCTATGGGCCTGGGCCTCAAGGGCCTCAATTTTCTTGGCAAGTTCATCGCTTTGGCTAATGAGTAACTCGCTATTCACCTCAATGCCGTTGTGCTCCATCTGCCACAACACCTGCGCAACCGGTAGCTCGATGTCTTGATAGATTTTTGTAAGACGGCTCTCATGCTGAATCTGGGACCAGAGGGTCTCATGGACATGCAAGGTAAAGTCGGCGTCCTCACCGGAATAACGGGTTGCGATCTCAACCGAGACCTGTTCAAAACCGATACGAGCAACACCCTTACCCGTCACCTCGTCGTAGCTTAAGCCCTTACGACCAAGATGCCGTTGGGATAGCGAATCTAAATCATGCGGCTTGTGGGCCTCGAGAACATAGGACTCTAAGAGGGTGTCGTGTGCAACACCTTTTAACAAAATTCCCGCACCTGCAAACACATGCATGTCGTACTTCAGATTCTGTCCTACCTTTTTAGCCCTTGGATCTTCAAGCCAGGGTTTTAATCTGCCAAGCACCTCCTCGCGCGGTAACTGTGCTGGAGCACCCGCATACCGATGCGCCAGCGGGATATAAACACCCTGACCTATTCTGGTTGCAAACGATAAACCCACAATCTCCGCTGCCCGAGCATCGATCGAGGTGGTTTCTGTATCGACCGATACCAACTCGGCAGCATGAAGATCGGCAAGAAGCGCATCGAATGCAGGCCAATCACTGATGGTGCGATAGTCACCCTGAATTTCAAAAAGACTAGGTGCAGCCGTAGTCTCGGGGATGGGCTGGGGGTTCGATTCAGGCTCGCCAATTCCGCGCAGACTTCGCTCAAGCTGATAGTTCTCTTTAAGCGTCGCAATTACTGCCAAATCAATTGGCTGCCAGACCAGCTGCTGATCAAAATCTGTAATCACTGAGGAGAGATCACAATCGGTTTTAACAGTCACCAGCTGCTTTGCAGTTGGGATCCAATCAAGGGCCTCACGAAGATTCTCGCCAACGACACCAGTAATCTCATGAGCAGCGGCAATCACAGCATCGAGTGAGCCATACTGGTTAAGCCACTTTGCTGCCGTTTTAGGACCCACCTTCTCAACGCCCGGAACGTTATCCGAGGTGTCTCCCACGAGAGATAAGTAGTCAACGATTCGCTCCGGCGGCACACCAAACTTTTCAATCACCGCGGCACGGTCAGAGACTTTCGCGGGGCCACCATCACGACTCATCGTGTCGATCAAGACCACATGGTCGTTGACGAGCTGCGTTAGATCTTTATCCCCCGTTACAACAACTGTCGGCAGGTTCCTCTCGCTGGCCTGGACAGCAAGCGTGCCGATAACATCGTCGGCTTCAACACCATCAATCACGATAAAAGGCCAGCCCAGCGCCTTGACCGCCTCAAAAATCGCAGGCACCTGGGCAGCCAGGTCTTCTGGCATTGATGCGCGGTTGGCCTTGTACTCGGAATAGATCGCATCCCGAAAGGTAGGGCCCCGGGGGTCGAAGATGCAGGCCACATAGCGGGCAGGCCATTCGGCCCGTACCCGTCGCAGCATATTGACCATCCCCGTGAGCGCCCCCGTGGGCAGGCCTGTTCGGGTGCGCAGGTCCGGTAGTGCGTGGAAAGCCCGATAGAGAAAGCTTGATCCATCGATCAGCAATAAACGGTCAGGTAAAGCGGGTTCTTGGGAATCAGCGCTCACTGGAGGGCATCCGGATCACAAACGTGGAGAAGAAGTCCCTCAGTGTAGCTAAAATCATGGTTTTAGAAGGCCGTGCCCTCTGCGCACCCACACATGACAACCCCCTCCCCTGCTCCCGCCAATCTCCCCGTCAACTTCATTCGGCATATCGTTGAAGCAGATCTCGCCAATGGCCGCACGAAGCACTTGGTCACCCGGTTTCCGCCGGAACCCAATGGTTATCTTCATTTTGGCCACGCAAAATCAATTTGCCTAAACTTTGGCCTTGCCCGAGATTACGAGGGCCGCTGCCATCTGCGCCTCGATGATACAAATCCCGCAAAAGAAGAACAGGAATTTGCAGACGCCATCGAAGCCGCGGTTCGGTGGCTGGGCTTTGACTGGGCCAAGCACCTCTACTTCGCCAGTGATTACTTTGAGCAACTCTACGACTTTGCGCAGGCCCTTATTGAATCGGGCGATGCCTACGTGGATTCACAATCAGCCGACGAGATGCGCAGTAATCGTGGAACTCTGACCTCACCAGGACAAGACTCTGTCTACCGTAAACGATCGATCGCGGAAAACCTTCAACTCTTTCGCGATATGCGGGCGGGAAAGTACCCCGATGGTGCACATGTGCTTCGGGCCAAGATCGATATGCGCTCGCCCAATATGAATCTCCGCGACCCCGTGCTCTATCGAATTCGGCACGCCGAACATCACCGCACGGGAAATGCCTGGTGTATTTATCCGCTCTACGATTACGCCCACCCGCTATCCGATGCAATCGAGGGTATCACCCACTCAATCTGCACACTCGAGTTTGAAGATCATCGCCCTCTCTACGACTGGCTACTCAACAAAGTTGCGGCCTGCGGCAAGCTTGATGCGGCAGCGCTACCCCATCAGATTGAGTTTGCGCGGCTTAATCTCACCTATGTCGTGCTATCCAAACGAAAACTCGTTGAGTTAATTGATTCAGGTGTCGTGAACGGCTGGGATGACCCACGAATGCCCACCCTAATTGCCGCCCGGCGAAGGGGCTATACCCCCGAGGGCTTTCGGCGATTTGCAGAAATCATCGGGGTATCAAAATCAGATGGCTGGATTGATTACAGCGTTTTAGAGGACTGTATGCGGGATCACCTCAACGAGACCTCGCACCGCAAGATTGCCGTTCTCGACCCTGTGAAGCTCGTTTTAGAAAATGTGGGTGAAGATCACCGAGAAGAGTGCCACGCGCCCAACCACCCCCAGCAGCCGGAGCTCGGTAAACGGCCCGTTCCCTTCTCGCGTGAACTCTGGATTGAGCGTGAAGATTTCCAAGAAACACCCGTGAAGGGATTTTTCCGCCTCTCGCCAGGACAGCAAGTCCGCCTGCGCTATGCCTATGTTATCGAATGCACAGGGGTTAAGAAGGGTTCAAGCGGTGAGATTGTAGAAGTTACCGCCAAGATATTTCCCGACAGTAAAAGTGGTACGCCAGGTGCTGATCAGTACAAAGTAAAAGGCAATATACATTGGGTCTGTGCCCGTGAGGCCTATACGGCAGAGGTCCGGCTCTATGATCGACTGTTTTCTCATGCCACCCCGGGAGCGCGACGCGAGGGAGATGCACCAGACCTTAGCCGACACTTTCTTGACGATTTAAATCCGAACTCGCTCAGCGTTATCCGCGCAGCTCTCGAACCTAGTCTAAAAAATGCAAAGCCCGAGGAGCGGTTCCAGTTTGAACGTCACGGATACTTTGTGGCGGATCATGTGGATTTCCTGCCCGGTGCCCCCGTGTTTAATCGTACGGTGACCCTCAAAGACTCCTGGAAATAAAACAGAATGCGCGCTGTTGTTCACCCACCCGTGTCTCCCGGCTCAGCATCGGTCCCGCTTGAACCGCTGCAGATTCTCGACCTGCCAACGCCGGAGTTAAAACCCGGGGAAGTGTTGATTAAGGTTGCCTATGCGGGCGTGAATCGGCCTGATCTAATTCAGCGCAAGGGCGCCTACCCCCCTCCGCCCGATGCTTCTCCACTCATGGGGCTGGAGGTCAGCGGAACGATTGCCGCTCTGGGCCCCAATGTGGATAGCTGGAAAATTGGCGAGACTGTCTGCGCGCTAACGCCCGGAGGTGGCTATGCAGAGGAGGTGGCTGCGCCTGCGGGTCATTGCATGCCGATTCCCACGGGGCTCAGCCTCCTAAAGGCGGCTGCACTTCCTGAAACGTATATCACCGTCTGGGCCAATCTCATCGAGCGCGCCCAACTGCGCCAAGGAGAGACTGTCTTAATTCACGGTGGCTCCAGTGGAATTGGGATTACAGCCATCCAGCTTGCGAAATGGGCTGGTGCAACAGTCATCACAACAGCGGGCGCTGAGAATAAGCTTGCCGCCTGCAGGGCCGTTGGCGCTGATTACGCGATCAATTACAAAACGACTGACTGGCAGGCCAGCGTAAAGGATTTAACCAATGGCAAAGGCGTCAATGTGGTGCTCGACATGGTGGGCGGGCCCTACCTGGAAAAGAATCTGCGCAGCCTCGCCCTTGAAGGTCGATTGGTGCAAATTGCGTTTCTTCAGGGCAGCAAGGTCGAGATCGATTGGATGCCCCTCATGATGAAACGGCTCACCTTCACGGGCTCTACTCTAAGGGCGCGGTCAAATGAGGAAAAGGCCAGGCTCATCGGCACCCTTCGTAATGTAATCTGGCCGGAACTCTCTGCCGGACGCCTCCTGCCCCTGATCGATCGCGTATTTCCCTTGTCAGAAGCTGGGCAAGCCCATGATCTAATGGAGTCCTCGGCCCATATTGGCAAAATCATGTTGAAAGTCTCTGATGAACTCGATACCCACTAGTGTCACGATCGCTCCCGCCTCTGGGGCCCGAATCAAGCTCCATGTCTACACGTCAAGCTCGCCCATCCTGCTGTTACGCGTGGTTCGATTCTTAGCCCAACGTGCGGTCGCCGTTGAGATTGGCAATAACTTTGTGAAATTTCCGCGTACCGATTCTCTGTCTGATCAGGCTGCCGCCGAACTAAAAACAATGGGATTTCGTGTGTTAACCAGCATGGATCAATTTACGCCCGAGGCCGATCACCTCATGCAAGCAGCATCTGCCACATTGTTGGCCCAGGAAAACACGCCTAAAGGTCATATTCACGGACCCGACTGCGGCCACGATCACGGCCACGATCACGTCCATGATGCAGGCTGCGGCCACACCCACGATCATGCACACGATCACAGCCACGCTCACGATCACGCACATGATCATGCACACGATCACAGCCACACCCACGAGCATTCGCACAAGCATACCCACGATAAACACTGAGCCATGGCATCGTCCAAGGAGACAGTGGTAACCCCTCACCACGCAATCCGCATTCGCGGTGCACGTCAAAACAATTTAAAAAATATTGATATCGACCTGCCTTTAGGCGAGTTGATTGTTGTGACTGGCGTATCCGGGTCGGGAAAGAGCTCTCTGGTCTTTGACACCCTCTACGCGGAGGGTCAGCGCCGCTATGTCGAGACATTTTCTGCCTACGCACGTCAGTTTCTTGACCGGATGGACAAGCCACAGGTCGATCGAATTGATGGCGTCCCCCCGGCGATTGCGATCGATCAGAGCAATCCCGTGCGGACCTCGCGATCGACCGTCGGCACGATGACCGAGCTCACCGATCACTTTAAGCTCATGTTCGCACGACTCGCAGAGCTCCATTGCCGCCAGTGTGCAAAGCCGATTACCCGGCAGACCGCGCAGGGCATTAGCCTGTTGATCACGGCAAGCCCGCATGAGTCACGCATTGAAGTCAGCTTTCCAATACAGACACCAGAATCTCTGCCCGACGAACAGATTGAGGCCTGGCTCTCTGCCCAAGGCTTCACTAAGATCCAATCTCGAGACGCCCATCAACTCTTCGTTATTCAGGATCGATTCATCCTTCGCGGCGATACTGCGACGACCCGTGTGAATGAGGCTGTCGAGGCAGCGCTACGCTTTGGGCACGGCCGATGCAGAATAAAAATCGCTGAGCAGCAGTTTGATTTCACAAGCCAGCTCGCCTGCAGCGACTGCGCGATGAGTTACTCGGAACCCCGGCCAGCGCTGTTTTCATTTAATTCTCCAATCGGCGCCTGCGAGACCTGTAAAGGGTTCGGTCGCGTCATTGGGATTGACCCGGGACTCGTGATTCCCGACGAGAAAAAGTCTCTCGCTCAAGGCGCGGTCAAGCCGTGGCAGACCAATGCCTATCTCGATTGCCAGAAAGAATTAATGAAGTACGCGGTGAAACGGGGCGTACCCGTCGACATCCCATTTCATAAACTCTCTGCAAAGGATAAGGCCTGGATTTTCCGCGGCGATGACGACTGGCGAGGAGATTGGAATCGTCAGTGGTACGGCGTGGATCGCTTCTTTGAGCACCTCGAGAGCAAGTCCTACAAAATGCACGTACGGGTTTTGCTCTCACGCTATCGCAGTTACACCGAGTGCCCTGCCTGTCATGGCGCAAGACTAAAGCCTGATGCCCTGCTCTGGACAATTAACAAGAAAAACATCCATCAGGTGATGCTGATGTCGATTGAGTCCGCACTAGACTGGGTTCGTGAGATTGACAAAACGACCAAGGGGAGCGCCCATCAGGCCGCAGTTGACCTTGTTACGAAAGAGATCGAGTCACGTCTGCGTTTTCTGGTTGATGTGGGTCTGGGCTATCTCACGCTCGATCGTCAATCCCGAACCCTATCGGGAGGCGAGGTCCAACGGATTAATCTCACCACAGCACTCGGATCCTCGCTGGTCAATACCCTATTTGTTTTAGATGAGCCCTCGATTGGCCTACACCCTCGAGACCTCCATCGGATTGTTCGTGTCATGCATCAATTACGTGATGCTGGAAATACCCTGGTTGTTGTAGAGCATGACCCCTTGGTGATGCAGGCGGCAGACCGCATCATCGATATCGGCCCGGGGCCCGGAGAACTCGGGGGTGAGATTCTATTTAACGGATCTTTTGGCGCCTTACTGCGGGCCAATACCCTCACTGCCATGTATCTATCAGGCCAACGACGGGCCCGTGTCAGCGCCCCGACAGCCGTCAAAGCCCCAGAATCCGCCGCAGTGCTCTCGATCATCGGGGCTCGGGCGAACAATCTCAAATCGATCGACGTCACTATTCCTTTAGGTCAACTCGTCTGCATCACCGGCGTATCAGGAAGCGGAAAATCCACACTTGTGCGTGATGTGCTCTACCCAGCGATCTGTAAAGCCCAGGGTAAGCCCACCGACACTCCAGGTGCGCACGACCGCATCGAGGGGCTTAGCGAACTGCAAGAAGCAGTTCTAATCGATCAGTCTCCAATTGGGAAGACAGCCCGTTCCAATCCCGTGGTCTATGTTGGCGCCTTTGATGCAATTCGAAACCGTTTTGCGGTTTTACCGGAGGCAAAGCAGCGGCAATACACACCGGGGACATTTAGCTTTAATGCGGGTGATGGTCGATGCCCCACCTGCGGAGGAAATGGATTCGAACATGTTGAGATGCAGTTTCTCTCAGATGTCTATCTGCGCTGCCCCGATTGCGATGGCAAGCGATTTCGTAAAGAAATTCTTGAGATCACGCTCAATGAGCACTCGATTGCCGATGTACTGGATTTCACCATTAGTCAGGCGCTCGAATTCTTCGCAGGCGATCATGAGATTGCGCAACGGCTAAAGCCGCTCGTCGATGTTGGTCTGTCGTACCTGAAATGCGGCCAGCCGGTACCGACCCTGTCCGGCGGAGAGGCTCAGCGGCTAAAAATTGCGGGCAAGCTCGCAGAAGCGGCGGATAAGAAAATCCAGAAGGCCTTGCTTATTTTTGATGAGCCCACTACAGGACTACATTTTGACGACATCGCAAAACTACTCAAAGCGCTGTCAGCCCTTAAGCAAGCAGGCCATAGTCTCTTAGTGATCGAGCACAACCTCGATGTCATGGCGAGCGCTGACTGGCTGATCGATCTCGGCCCCGAGGCCGGTGAGCATGGCGGCGAAGTCGTAGCCCAAGGCAGTGTCGCCGACATCATGGCCTGCAAGGCCTCTCATACCGGCCGGGCTTTGCGCGAGGCAGCCGAGTCTCAAAAGCCCTCCTTGGCACAGGAGCCCCGTCCTGCTTATAACGCAGCCCAGATCAGCAATGCGATCGAGATTCGTGGGGCACGCGAGCACAATCTTAAGAATATCGATGTGAGTATTCCGCGTGAAAAAATGACGGTGATCACCGGCGTATCCGGAAGCGGCAAATCAACACTCGCCTTTGACATCTTGTTCTCCGAAGGCCAGCGTCGCTATCTCGAATCACTCAACGCCTATGCCCGCCAGTTTGTCCAGCCAGCTGCACGTCCTGAGTTGGATGCGGTATTCGGCATCCCACCCACAGTCGCGATCGAGCAGCGCACGAGCCGCGGTGGTCGAAAAAGTACCGTGGGTACACTCACCGAAATTCATCACTTCCTGAGACTGCTCTTTGTCAAAGTCGGGGTTCAGCACTGTCCCGACTGTGAGACGGCCATAGAGCCGCAGAGTATTGAATCAATTCTGGCGACACTATTTAAACGCTATCGAAATCAATCGATTGGGGTTCTCGCGCCGCTTGTTGTTAATCGAAAAGGGATCTACCAAGACCTGGCCAAGTGGGCCGCATCCAAAGGCTATACGCATTTACGAGTTGATGGCCAGTTTGTATCGGTCACCCCTTTTCCAAAACTTGATCGCTTCAAAGAGCATTCGATCGAGTTGCCCATTGGCGATGTAATCGTAAAACCCAATCAGGAATCTGCAATTAAAACCCTGCTGCAGGCCGCGCTCCAATTCGGACAGGGGGTTGTTGAGATTCTTCCTTTGAGCAAAACCGGCGACACCGCCTCCCGTGGCAGCGTGTTGTCGACGAAACGGGCCTGCCCAAGCTGCGGCACTGGATTTCCTGAGCTTGATCCGAGACTCTTTTCCTACAACTCGAAGCACGGCTGGTGTGACGAATGTTTTGGTACAGGAGAGCGAATCGCTGATTTCGATGAGGCACAAACGGGCGAGGAAGAGGCCTGGCAGACAACTGAACCCGATGAGAATCCGCATGGCAACACTCACTGCGCAAGCTGCCATGGTCTGCGGCTTAATCGCACTGCCCTTGCAGTAAAAATACGCGACACCAATATTGCCGACCTCTCACATCGGCCGGTCTTGGATATACCGGGCTGGCTCACGACAGTCAGTAAAGGCCTTTCGGTTCGCGATCGCGCAGTGGCTCAGGATCTTATTGTTGAGATTAGCGCGCGACTCGACTTTCTCACTGAAGTCGGTCTTGGTTATCTCGCGCTTGATCGAGGAGCGCCAACCCTCTCGGGCGGAGAGGCACAACGCATCCGACTCGCAGCACAGCTCGGCTCAAACCTTCAAGGGGTCTGTTACATCTTAGATGAGCCCACAATCGGACTCCACCCGAAAGATAACCAAGCACTCCTGCGCCTGTTGTCCGCCCTCAAAGACAAGGGCAATACACTGGTCGTGGTTGAACACGATGAAGACACCATTCGGCTTGCCGACCATGTCATTGATATCGGGCCGGGTGCCGGATCTCAAGGAGGCCGGGTGATTGCCCAAGGCACCCAATCCGATATCTGCGCATCCGAAGAATCGCTCACCGGGCAATACCTACGCAGCCCGTTGCGCCATGCCAAGACCCCAAAGCGCGGGCAAGGCACAGAAATACTAACGATTCACGGCGCCCGCCTTCACAACCTGCAATCGATCACGGTCGAGGTTCCTCTGCATCGATTAACCGTCATGACGGGTGTCTCAGGCAGTGGAAAATCCAGTCTTGCCCGCGATGTGTTGCTGGCAAACCTGAAGTCAGTGATTCAAGAAGACCGCGACTCCAAACGTACTGCGCGCAAGTTGGGCAGCCAGAGGGCGACAACACGCAGCAGTTGGCTCGGCTGCGAATCGATCAGTAATTGGCAATCGATTGACCGGGTGCTTGAGGTCGATCAAACCCCGATTGGCAAAACACCGAGATCAACGCCTGCAACCTATATCGGATTTTGGGACAGTATTCGCGGGCTAATGGCCGACAGTGAAGAGGCGAAAATGCGGGGCTGGAAACCCAACCGATTCTCATTTAACACCGGTGATGGCCGATGCGGTCACTGTGAGGGCCAGGGCTGGCAGAAAATTGAGATGAATTTTCTGCCCGATGTTCGTGTGCTGTGCGACGCCTGTTCAGGAAGTCGATTTAATTCTGAAACCCGTGCCGTGCTCTGGCGAGGCAAGAGTGTTGCCGATATTTTGACGATGACCGTCGATGCGGCTGTAGATTTTTTTGAAAACCATCCCTCGGTCTACCGCCCCTTACAACTGCTTCAAGATGTGGGGCTTGGCTATCTCACCCTTGGCCAACCCAGCCCAACACTCTCGGGCGGCGAGGCCCAGCGCATCAAGCTCGTCACCGAGTTATCCAAGGCGTCGACGAGCTCCGGCAAAACAAGCCAACACACACTCTATGTACTCGATGAGCCAACCGTAGGCCTGCATATGGCCGATATCGAGAAACTCATTCATGTCTTGCACCGGCTTGTTGATGCGGGCAATACCGTAGTGGTGATTGAGCATCAACTCGATATCTGGGCTCAGGCCGACTGGTTAATTGATCTTGGTCCCGAAGGCGGAGCAGGTGGCGGGCAGATTGTTGGGGCCGGCACACCCGCAAGTGTGGCCCGACTCAGAACCCACACTGCAGCTGCGCTAAAAGAATTCTTAAAGGAGCGCGCTCTCTAGTCGCAACGCGCGCACTGGCCGTAACACGCCCTCGCCTTAGCTTTTCTTTGCGAGATCTGCAGCGGTTGTAAACGCATCCGCATAAAACTCATCTTCGGGTAGTTTGCAACTCGCGACGAAATCCCGCAATGCCGACTGCACTACAATCGGTGCGCCACAGGCATAGACCTGATGACCTGAGAGATCGGGATAATCCTCCATCACGGCATGATGCACAAAGCCGGTTCGTCCCGTCCAGCGATCATCAGGCTCTGCATCACTAATCACCGGAATGAATCGAAACTGGGGGTGCGTCTTCTCCCAGCTCTCAGCAAGCGTCGACTGGTAGAGATCCTGGGGCCGCCGACCACCCCAGTAGAGGACCATCGGTCGCTGAATATTTTTAAATGCGGCATGCTCAATCACGGCCTTAATCGGTGCAAAGCCAGTACCACTGGCCACGAGAATCATCGGCTTAGTACTCTCCTCACGCAGGAAAAAAGTACCCTGCGGGCCCTCAAAGCGCAAGATATCTTTTTCCTTCACAGCATTGACCGAAGGCGTGCCGGTACCGAAGACTGCGTCGGTAAACGCGCCGCCTGGCGTATGACGGATATGAAGTTCTATCGGCCCCTCTTGATGAGGCGCCGACGCCATGGAGTAGCTTCGACGCTTACCATCTTTAAGCAGAATATCGATATATTGGCCCGCGAGAAATTCAAACTTCTCGCTTGCCGGCAGCTGGAGTTTCACAATCACCACGTCGGGCGCTACTTTCTCAATGCTCTGTACGCGACAAGGCATCTTGCGAATCGTGATCATGCCCTCGGCGGCCACGACTCTGGCCTTCACTACGACATCCATCTTAGGCGTTGCGCAACAGATCAACACACCGCCTTGGGCACGCTCATCATCGGAGAGTGCTTTCTTCTGATAGTTGCCGTAATCGACCTCGCCTTCAAGCAGCTGTGATTTACAGGATCCGCAGGCACCATCCTTGCAGCCATAAGGCAGCACCACGCCGGCCCGCAAGGCAGCCTGCAGAATTGTTTCATTGGGTTGAACAGGGAATTTCTTGCCCGAGGGCTCAAGCGAACATTGAACAGTCAAAATCGAACGACTCCTAGAAAAAGGGTTACTTCGGAAAAGTCTACCCTAACGATACTGGACCCAATAAAAGAAGAAGCCGGCAACCAGCAGGGCTATCGCGCTTGGCAGCAGGGCCATAATCGGCGCGGGCCAGGTATTGAGCACACCGAGATGGGAAAAGAGGCTATTGACCAGGTGAAAGCCTACCCCCACCAAAATACCGGCAAAGACCCGAGCACCCACTGCCCCAGAGCGGGCCTGTAGGAATGCCGCAGGTAGGGCAAGCAACATCATCACCCAGATCACAAAGGGGTAGACCAGCCGTTTCCATAGCGCTGTCTCGTATCGCTCAGCCTGTTGTTTATTTTGTTTCAAGTACTGCACATATCGGAACAAATCCAGTGACGACATGCGATCGGGGTTCGTGACCAAGGCGCCTAGCATCTCGGGTGAGAGCATCGAGTCGACACGGAGTTGCGAGAGGCTGCTCTGCGTTACGGAGCCGTCTGCCAAAAAACGAACGATCTTCACATCACGTAACTCCCAGGCGTAGACCGCATTGACCTGGCCCAGGAAGTGCCCCGATTTTGCTTCAATGGTCTGGGTGAGCCGCTGGACGGAATCAAAGTCATACATCATCACCCGATCAAGTACCTGATCCTGTGTGAACCGACCCGCGTTTACAAAGCGCATGGTTTTCTGTCCGGCTGCGCGATCCAGCCCGCTTGACGCATCACGCAGCCACAACCCCGAACGCAGCTGACTCGAAGAGGCCGAGGTAACGCTGCCATCACGAATTCGGCCACGAAACTCTTCCGAGGCCGGAACCACCAACTCAGAAAATAAGGCCGTCACCAGCACCATCGGCAGGCCAATGCGCAGAATCGATTGCACGGCAGTGCCGGGCCGCAGCCCCGAGACACGAAACACTGTAAATTCTGAATTGGCTGCACTCTGTGAGAGCGCCCAGAGCGTGCCAATCAAGGCGGCGATCGGGGCGAGTTCGACCACACGATTTGGGACACCCAGCAATACGAAGGCGATGGCATGTGAGAACCGATATCCGCCGATTCCGACCTCATCCATCTCGGCCAGAAAATCAAAAAACAAAAACATCGACAAGAATCCACAGACTACAAAAATGGTGGACTGAATAATGCTGACACCGAGATAGCGCTGAAATAATCGAGGGGTCATAGTCTGCTGTTACGCCAAAACATCGCTGCAGCCAACAATAAAAGCCCTAAGGGTAATGGCCACCAGGCGAGATAAAACTCAAGGCGGCCCTGTGAGACTGCCGCCTTGACGGTAGTAAACAAATTACTCGCCGTCAGATAGATCAGTAGGGCGACGATGAGATTAACTGCCCGGCCCGATCGCGCGCTTGAGACCGACAGCGGAATTGCCAGCACGCCCAAGGCCAGTGTGAGCAGCGGCAGGCCTATGCGCAGCGCCAGCTCCCCCTTGGCCGTCGGCTCTGGCTTTGCAATCAGATCAAGCGTTGACATCGAACGGGTGCTCTCCTGGGTCTTAATGCCTGGTGTTGATGGGTCGAGCCGAATTCGATAAACATCAAACCCCATCGTGCGCGCCTCGAGCTGACCCGGACGCATATCGGTGCGATACCCTTTTTCGAGAATCACCCATTGCTGATCCTGGGCGTCACGTTCGAAGCGGCCGGTCGACGAGACCATCAACACCTGCTGGCCAGAGCGATCCATCGATCGAACAAAGACCGTGCCGATTCTGCCGTTTTCATCGTCGGGGTTTTCAAGAAAAAAGACCCGCTGCCCAGAAAAGGATTCCCGAAACTGCCCCGGACTTACCCGTTGCGCATCACTGCGATTCTGAATCTGATCTTCAAAAGAAATAATCTGCTGCCGGGCCCAGGGCGAGACCACGGTCGACAATAAGGTCACGATGAGCATGGCAGGCCAGATAAAACGCCAGATCGGCTTTAAGAAATCCGTCAAGCTCTTGCCCGACGACAGCCAAATCACCATCTCGGAGTCTCGCCACCAGCGCGACAGCACCATCAGAATTGCGATATAGACGGTCAGCATCAGGACCGTATTCATCAGACTGATGGTATTAAAGACGATCAGGGGCAGGACCAGTTCGCCATCCACCCGGCCAGAGGCCGCCCGCCCGAGCGCCCGGATCAGAATCATCGTGACCAGGGTCGTCAAAAGCACCGCCAAAACCCCGCCGGCGGTTGATCTTAGTTCCCTGAGCAGGGCTTTTTGGAAGAGCATTTTCTTTATAATCGCAAGATTCCCGAATTAAGGCATTTTGTCATGACTGCATCCGTCGCCCCCAAGGACTTAAAAGAAACCAAAGATCCCGGCGAACACCGGGAGCCGGCACAATTTATTGCCAGCAATAAGCCGGTAGATCGCGCCACCGCCGACTGTGTCTGGGTAGGCGTTTTCGCGACCGCCTCGGGCGCCGTCGAGCTCTCGAATGCAGCCAAAGTGCTCGACAAGGTCTCCAATGGCGCTGTCGCCCGGGCCATCAAGGCCGGTGATATCGATGGCAAGGTCGGCAATAACCTGCTGCTGCGCGACCTCTCAGGTCTTCCCTCGCCCCGCGGGCTCCTTGTGGGCCTTGGAAAGCGCGAGGAGTTCACCGACAAAATTTATTGTGATGCGATCCGCTCGGCAATCAAGTCAATTGCGGGATCAAAAGGCATCAAGCGAATCGCATCCTTCTTAACGGATGTTCCCGTGAAGTCAAAATCGGGTGAACGTTCAGGCGCATGGCGCGTAACCGCCCATGTCACCACAATTCGAGAAACAGGCTATCGATTCGAGCGATTCAAAACGAAAAAAGAAGATGGCGCCGAGTCCGCTCCAAAGGGTAAGGCTGCAAAGCCTTCGGTGGAGGGCATTAGTCACGTTGAGATGCTTCTGCCGGGAGATATGCGGCCGACCGAAGCGCCCAAAGTCATTGAGGATGCCCAGGCGCTCGCCAACGGCCTTGAGCTCACCAAAGACTTAGCGAACCTACCCCCCAATATCTGCACGCCAACCTTTCTTGCGAACCAGGCAAAGACGCTCGCGCGTGAGTGCCGCCTGAAGGTTGAAGTCCTCGATCGCGCCGCAATGGAAAAGCTCGGAATGGGCGCCTTGCTTGCGGTGGCCCAGGGTTCGGTGCAGCCGCCTCAGTTCATCGTGCTTTCGCATCAGGGTGCCACCACAAAAGACGCGCCGCATGTCTTGGTGGGCAAAGGCATCACCTTTGATACCGGCGGAATCTCTTTAAAGCCGCCCGCCGATATGGATGAGATGAAATACGACATGTCGGGTGCTGCCACCGTCATGGGCGTGATGCGCGCGGTAGCGCAGATGGGATTAAAGCGCAACGTCATCGGCGTGATCCCCACCTGCGAGAATATGCCCAGCGGCTCTGCGACACGGCCAGGCGATATCGTCACCTCGATGTCGGGGCAGACGGTCGAGATTCTGAATACTGATGCCGAAGGCCGATTGATTCTCTGCGATGCGCTGACCTATGTTGAAAAATTTAAGCCCGCCTCTGTCGTGGATATCGCCACACTGACAGGCGCCTGCGTGATTGCCCTGGGTGCCGTCAATACAGGCCTCTTTACAGCTGATGATGGTTTGGCCGATGCCCTCTCAAAGGCAGGCCAGGAGGCCCTGGACACCGCATGGCGGATGCCCCTGCAAGAGGAATATCAGGAACTTCTTAAGTCGCCCTTCGCCGACATGGCCAACGTCGGTGGCCGTGCAGCGGGCAGCGTCAGTGCGGCCTGCTTTCTGTGGCGCTTTACCAAAGCCTATCGCTGGGCCCACCTCGATATCGCAGGAACCGCATGGAAATCAGGTGCCGCAAAGGGCGCAACGGGTCGCCCCGTGTCGTTACTGGTCGAGTTCCTGAAAAACGGCCTGGAGTAATCCACATGCTCCGCGGCCATGACCTCAATTGATTTTCATTTCAATACGCCAAACCGACTGGAATACGCCTGCAGGCTCGCTAGAAAAATTCTAAATGCAGGACAGGCGCAGCCTGAAACACCACTCGCAGTCTTCTGCTCCCACCGGCCACGACTCGATGAGTTCGATGATCTGCTGTGGAGCCTGTGGCCAGAGGAATTTATTCCTCATGCCCATATCGAATTGCCTGAGGCCGCCGAGTCGCCCATCGTCTTGATGCACGATGAGTACAAGCTAACGAGCCATACCCTGCTGCTCAATCTTGATGATCAGCCACCTGCCTTTTTCTCGCGCTTTCTTCGGCTCTTGGAAGTTGTATCCACCGAGGAAGACGATCGAAAAAATGCCCGCGAGCGTTTTTCTTTCTATCGCGACCGCGGCTATGCAATTAACAACTACGACCTCTCGAAAAAAACATCATGACGGAACTGGCCAAATCATTCGAACCCGCTGATATCGAGTCCCGCTGGGGGCCAGAGTGGGAAAAACGTGGCCTCTATCGAGCGGGCAAAGCCCCCAAGGCCAAGGCCTTCTCAATCCAGCTGCCGCCCCCAAATGTCACCGGCACCCTGCATATGGGCCACGCGTTTAATCAGACCTTGATGGATACGCTAACGCGCTGGAATCGTATGCGGGGTCACAACACCTTGTGGCTGCCGGGTACCGATCATGCAGGCATTGCCACCCAGATCGTGGTGGAGCGCCAGCTCGACGCGCAAGGCCTGTCTCGGCACAGCCTTGGCCGCGAACAATTTACCGAACGTGTCTGGCAGTGGAAGGAGCAATCGGGCTCGACCATTACCGGCCAGATGCGCCGGCTTGCCGCAAGTTGTGACTGGGATCTTGAATACTTCACAATGAACCCGCAGTGCTCTGAGGTCGTGAAAGAAGTCTTCATTGCATTATTTCAGCAGGGCCTAATTTATCGCGGCAAGCGGCTTGTTAACTGGGACCCAAAGCTGCTAACGGCCGTCTCAGACCTCGAGGTCGTCAGCGAAGAAGAAGAGGGCGCACTCTGGTCGATCCACTACCCCATGGCCAACGGAAGTCAGGGTTTAGTCGTTGCAACCACGCGACCCGAAACCATGTTGGGCGATGTCGCTGTGGCGGTGAACCCCGATGATGAACGTTATCGCCATCTCATTGGCAAAACCCTGTTGCTACCGCTGGTTGGCCGGGAGATTCCCGTCATTGCTGATGACTATGTTGACGCGGCATTCGGAACCGGATGTGTCAAGATCACGCCCGCCCACGACTTTAATGATTACGCCATGGGCGAACGTCACGGCCTAGAGAAAATTAATATTCTCACGCTCGATGCCCGCATCAACGAGAATGCACCTGCGGCCTATCAAGGGCTTGATCGATTCGAGGCCCGCAAGAAGATCCTGGCTGATCTGCAATCCCAGGGCCTTTTAGTTGAAACTAAAAAACACACGCTGATGGTGCCCAGAGGCGATCGTACCAACGCCGTGATCGAACCGATGCTGACGGATCAGTGGTTTGTCGCAATGCGTAAGCCTGCGCCTGCCGGCACCTTCACCCCAGGCAAGAGCATCGCAGGCCGCGCGCTTGAGGTCGTTGACAGCGGCGATGTCTGCTTCGTGCCAGAGAACTGGACATCGACCTACCGCCATTGGTTAGACAATATTCAGGATTGGTGTATTTCTCGCCAGCTCTGGTGGGGCCATCAGATCCCTGCCTGGTACAAGGCCGACGCAGAGGGCCAACCCATTCATGATGGTGTGGTCTTTGTTGCACGCAATGAATCCGATGCTTCAGCACAAGCCGCTAAAGCGGGCTGGAGCGGGCCGATCGTTCGCGATCCAGATGTCTTAGATACCTGGTTCTCATCAGCCTTAGTCCCATTTTCAACCCTCGTAGACCCCAAACAAGTCTGGGATCACGACAAGAAAATTCCCAATATCCAGCCAGAGCTTGCTCAGTTTCTTCCCTCAAGTGTGCTCGTCACCGGCTTTGACATTATCTTTTTCTGGGTTGCACGGATGATCATGATGACCTGCCACTTCACGGGCAAGGTGCCCTTTCATCATGTCTATGTCCACGCCCTCGTTCGAGATGCAGAAGGTCAGAAGATGAGCAAATCAAAAGGTAATACGCTCGACCCGATTGATCTCATTGATGGCATCGATCTCAGCGCACTGGTCGCCAAGCGCACAGCCGGCTTAATGAATCCGAAGCAGGCCGCACAAATCGAGAAGAAGACCCGGGCGGAATACCCGAACGGTATTTCAGCCTTCGGTACCGATGCCCTGCGTTTTACTTTTGCAAGCCTGGCCACGCCGGGCCGAAATATCAACTTCGATCTCAGTCGTTGTGAGGGCTACCGAAACTTCTGCAATAAGCTCTGGAATGCAAGCCGCTTTGTGCTGATGAATTGCGAAGGTCAAGACAATGGTCTAGACGTCTGTGCCGGCGACTGTGGCCCCGACGGGGTTTTAAACTTCACCTTTGTCGACCGCTGGATCACCTCGCAGTTACAGCGCACCGAGGCCGCAGTTGACCAGCACCTCAACGACTACCGTTTCGATTTGGCGGCCCGTGAAATCTATGAGTTTGTCTGGAATGAATTCTGCGATTGGTATCTTGAGTTAGCAAAAGTCCAGATCGCCTCAGGCAGGCCCAATGCACAGAAAGCAGCTCGCCGAACGCTTCTGCGTGTGCTTGAGGCAATTCTGCGTCTAGCCCATCCCATCATTCCCTTCGTGACCGAAGAGCTCTGGCAGACCGTAGCCAAGACCGCGAAGCGTTCTGCCCGGCTCGAGGCCGGTGAGTCTGACTCCATCGTGACGGCGAGCTATCCGCAGTCTGAACCAAAAAAGATTGATCTCCTGTCAGAGGCGCGGGTTGCCCAACTCAAGGCGATGGTCAATGCGATTCGGGCCTTACGCTCAGAGATGAATCTCTCGCCTGCCCAGAAGGTGCCACTGAGAATCAGCACAGAGAACATTCAGTCACTCAACCGTGATACCCAACTCGATCTTCGTCTTGAAGGTCTCGAGCGCCAGCAGATTGCCGCAAGCCTAAAATCACTTGCAAAACTCAGCGAGGTCGCATTCGAAAGATCGCTAGGTGAAGAGGCAAAACGCTCGCCTGTGCAGACCGTGGGCGATCTGCAACTCATGCTGGTTGTTCAGATCGATATTGAAGCCGAGCGTGCACGCTTATCCAAGGAGATCGCAAGACTGCAAGCCGAGATCTCCAAGGCCCGTGCAAAACTCGACAATGAAGGATTTGTGGCCCGCGCGCCTGCCGCAGTTGTTGGCCAGGAAAAAGAGCGGCTCACGGGTTTTGAGACAGCGCTTGCGCGGGTGCAGGGCCAGCTCACCAACCTCTAAGCCGCAACACTAAAAATAGGAAATGAGGCGGGTGAAATCGACCTGCTTGAAGGCGATCAATCTTTTCGGCGAATCCGAAAAATGAATTCACCCTCACAGGCCGTACTCGCGAGTAATCGGTGGCCGGTGTGTTTACAGAAATATTCAAAATCCCGAACTGCACCAGGATCAGTCGCGAGGACCTCTAGGACCTCAGCAGCCTGCATATCATTAAGAGCCTTTTTCGCCTTCAGAATCGGCATCGGGCAGTTAAGCCCGCGGGTATCCACCGTGCGATTAACAGTCGAATCACGAGCATCCGACGGTTCACCCTGAGGGCCAAGAGGATTGGCGGCGCCGTCGTTCATGAGCCCGAATTAACGCTTCGCCTCCACAAAGGCCTTAACGCTCGCCAAGGCCTTCGGAAGATTGGAGGGGTCGGTGCCTCCGGCCTGCGCCATGTCGGGTCGCCCACCGCCCTTACCCCCAACCTGAAGGGCCACATGATTGACTAATTCGCCGGCTTTAAGAGTCTGAATTAAATCGGCGGTAACCCCAGCGATCAGCGTGACCTTTCCCGAATCAACTGCCGCCAACACGATCGCAGCAGACTTCAGAGCGCCTTTAAGTTTATCGAGCGTCTCGCGCATCGAGGCCACATCAGCGCCATCAATCTGCACGGCCAATACCTTCACACCACCCACATCAATAGCCTGGCCCACCAAGTCATCTCCTGCAGAGGCGGCTAACTTTGACTTAAGACGGGTAATCTCTTTTTCCATCGCGCGCACGTTATCCATAATCTGTGCGAGTCGTGCAGGCAACTCAGTGGGCGGCGCCTTAATTAAGGTCGCGGCCTGAGCCATGCGCTCTTCGAGAGATTGCAAGAGGGAAAGGGCATTCTCGCCGGTCACGGCCTCAATGCGTCGGATGCCCGCAGCGACCCCAGATTCGGAGGTGATCTTAAAAAGGCCAATATCGCCTGTGCGACTGACATGGGTGCCGCCGCAGAGCTCACAAGAGGATCCGATATCCAAGACCCTTACTTGATCACCGTATTTCTCGCCAAAGAGCGCCATCGCACCATGGGCAATCGCATCATCAAAGGCCATCACTTGTGCACGAGTCGCCTGATTACTCAGAATTTCCGCATTCACGATTTCTTCAATACGGCGAATCTCATCATCGCTCACAGCCTGATTATGTGAGAAATCAAACCGCGTCTTCTCGGCATCAACCAATGATCCCTTTTGTTGCACATGGGTACCCAAGACCTCGCGCAGCGCTTTGTGCAGCAGATGCGTTGCTGAGTGGTTACGCACCGTGTGGGCACGGCGGACAAGATCCACAGAGGCCTTGATCTCTTCACCCACCTTTAATTCACCTGACAGCACCACGCCATGATGGCCAAAGACATCGGCAGAGATTTTCTGCGTATCTTCAACGACAAAAGTTGCATGCGAGGTACTCAGGCCTCCCGCATCTCCGACCTGGCCACCCGACTCGGCATAAAAGGGAGTTTTACTCAACACCACGACGGCGTGATCACCGGTCTGAACAGACTGCACCGCGAGGCCGTCACGATAAAGAGCAGTGATCTTAGCGGACTGCGATAGCGTCTCGTAACCGACGAAGGTTGTGGGCTCACCAGAATACTCGAGTGTTTCGACCGCTTTGAATTTTCCTGCTGCACGGGCCTGCTCGCGCTGCCGAGTCATTGCGACTTCAAAGCCCGCCTCATCAATCTCGACGCCACGCTCACGGCAGACATCAGCGGTGAGATCCAATGGAAAACCGAAAGTGTCATAGAGCGTAAAGGCCGTCTGGCCATCGAGCTTGCTCCCTTTTGCCAGCACGGCAAGTGCAGCATTCAGAATACCCATTCCTTTTTCGAGAGTCTCGCCAAACCGCTCCTCTTCTTGCTTTAAGGTTGCAGCGACCCGCGCTGATTCGCGAACAAGCTCTGGGTAGGCCTCGCCCATTTGTTTTACCAAGTCTGCGACACACTTATAGAAAAATGGCTGTGTCTGGCCTAACTTGTTCCCATGGCGTAGCGCCCTGCGCACGATACGACGCAAGACATAGCCCCGGCCTTCATTGCCTGGGATGACGCCATCCACCACCAAGAAACTGCAGGCGCGAATATGGTCAGCAATTACACGCAGAGATGGGTTGGTGAGCTCTTTGCAGCCGGTTTCTCGGGCAACGCCTTTGATTAGATTCTGAAAGAGATCAATCTCGTAGTTACTATGGACGTGCTGCAACACTGCAGCAATTCGCTCAAGGCCCATGCCCGTATCCACGCAGGGCTTTGGTAAAGGGGTGAGCGTGCCCGATTCATCACGCTCAAACTGCATGAAGACCAGATTCCAGACTTCAATATAGCGATCCCCATCTTGCTCAGGGCTTCCCGGAGGGCCACCCCAGACCTCGGGGCCGTGATCGTAGAAAATCTCACTGCACGGGCCACAGGGGCCGGTATCCGCCATCTGCCAGAAATTGTCGCTGGCATAGCGTGCGCCCTTGTTATCGCCAATACGAATGATTCGATCGACGGGAACTCCAACCTCATTGGCCCAGATCTCAAAGGCCTCATCATCATCTTGATAGACCGTGACCCATAAGCGCTCAGCAGGAAGCTGATAGACCTTGGTGAGCAACTCCCAGGCATAGTGGATCGCATCACGCTTGAAATAATCACCAAATGAGAAGTTGCCCAACATCTCAAAGAATGTATGGTGCCGTGCGGTATAGCCAACATTCTCTAAATCGTTGTGTTTCCCGCCTGCTCGAACACTGCGCTGCGACGAGGTGGCGCGCTTGTATGGCCTTTGCTCGCGGCCGAGAAAGACATCCTTAAACTGCACCATACCGCTATTCGTAAAGAGCAAAGTGGGGTCATTGGCCGGCACCAGAGGGCTTGAGGCCACGATGGTGTGCCCCTTCGACTCAAAATAGCGCAGAAATTTTTCTCGGATCTCAGATACGTTCATAGCCAGGCAGTCACAGCGGTTGAGGTGTTATTTTAGTTCCTAGGGAACCCCTTAGTTTACCGGGGTTACCGGCTGTGAAAGAATCCAGGGTCTACCAAGGAGGGTTTATGCGGATCCATAACCGGTGCGACTTCAATGCTGGAGTTTTATTCCTGCTGATTGCGGCCTTCTTTGCCGTCTACTCGACCGACTATTCCCTTGGAACCGCCACCCGCATGGGGCCAGGCTACTTCCCGACCATGTTGGCAGCCATCATGGCGTTACTAGGCGCCATCACCCTGGGTATGGCCTTTAGCCCTCTTGATGCAGAAGATCCACCCGGTCGGACCGACTGGCGCGGGATGGGGCTCGTGCTCTCCAGTGTTTTGGTCTTTGCGGTGTTGCTTCCAATTGCAGGTTTTCTCATCGCGGTGATGAGCCTGATTATCTTGTCTTCAACAGCAAGCCCTGAATTCCGCTGGAAGATTGTTCTTCCGCTTGCGACAGCGCTCTGCACCCTAGGTTATGCCGTATTCGGCTGGGGCCTGGAGCTGCAGTTTTCAATCATTCCACCTATCTTTACCCGTTAGAAAAAGACAACCCCTATGGATCTGCTTGCAAACCTAGCGCTTGGCGCCGCAACTGCGCTCACGATCGACAACCTGTTTTACTGTTTTATCGGTGTTCTGCTTGGCACGCTGATTGGTGTGCTGCCCGGCATTGGCCCACTGGCCACCATCGCCATGCTCCTGCCAATCACTTACAAAATGGCAGACCCGTCAACAGCCCTCATCATGTTGGCCGGAATTTATTACGGCTCTCAGTATGGCGGCTCTACAACAGCAATTCTTGTGAATCTTCCTGGTGAGTCCTCTTCAGTCGTGACCACACTGGATGGCTACCAGATGGCCCGCCGCGGCCGCGCGGGTGTCGCACTTGCTACTGCAGCACTCGGGTCATTTTTTGCGGGCACTGTTGCCACCGTGTTAATTGCCGCATTCGCTCCCCCGCTCGCAGAGGTCGCTTTTAAGTTTGGCCCCGCCGAGTATTTCTCATTAATGGTCTTGGGCCTGATCGCCGCCGTGGTACTGGCCCATGGCTCGGTCATCAAGGCCCTTGGCATGGTGGTGTTTGGCCTGCTGCTCAGCATGATCGGTACCGATGTGAATTCAGGGGCGGCCCGCTTTACCTTCGGCATTCCTGAACTAAGCGATGGCATTGAGTTCGGCGTCATCGCGATGGGAATGTTTGGTTTTGCCGAAATTATTTACAACCTCAAGCATTCCGAATCCCGCGATCTTCTCAAAGAAAAAGTCACAGACTTCATGCCGAAAAAAGAAGACTGGAAGCGCGGTGGGCCTGCCGCTGTGCGCGGCACAGTTCTCGGTTCTTTCCTTGGAATCTTGCCGGGGGGAGGTGCGGTTATCTCCTCCTTTGCCGCCTACGCAATGGAAAAGAAACTCAGTAAAAATCCACAAGAATTTGGCAAAGGGGCTATTGAAGGCGTTGCAGGCCCCGAGTCTGCAAATAATGCTGGCGCACAGACCTCCTTTATCCCCATGCTCACACTGGGGATCCCAACCACCCCGGTGATGGCCCTAATGATTGCCGCCATGGTGATTCACAACATCCAGCCCGGCCCCCAGGTAATGACCAGTAATCCGGGGCTTTTCTGGGGGCTGATTGTTTCCATGTGGGTCGGCAATGCGATGCTTTTGATTCTGAATCTCCCGCTCATCACAATCTGGATCAAGCTGCTGCAGGTGCCTTATCGGGTGCTCTATCCGGCCATTCTGATGTTCTGCTGTATCGGTGCTTACAGCCTGAACAACAATGTCTGGGATGTCATGATGACTATTCCATTTGCTATTGCAGGTTATTACTTTAAGAAATGGAAATGCGAGCCCGCCCCCCTCTTGATGGGCTTCATTCTGGGTGAGTTGATGGAAGAGTATCTGCGTCGGGCACTCACCATCTCGCGGGGAGATTGGAATGTCTTTATCGATCGCCCACTATCGGCGACCCTATTAGCAATTGCCGTCGTGCTGCTGATCATCGTAACCCTGCCCTTTATTCGCAAAAAACGTGAAGAAGCATTCCAGGGAGAGGATTAATGGGCGGCCCCAGAAAAAAGACAGCATTTCTCGGGCTTGGTGTGATGGGTGGCCCTATGGCCGGCCACCTTGCGCGGGCAGGGCATCGGGTCGTCGTTTATAACCGGACACAGACGAAGGCGCAGGCCTGGCTTCAAGATCAACAGGGTCTTGATGTTGCAGCGGCCAACTCGCCCAAGGAGGCGGCAGAAGGCGCCGATTTTATTTTCTCTTGCGTCGGTAACGATGATGACCTGCGGCTGGCTACGATCGGCCCAAACGGCGCATTTCAAGGCATGTCAGATGGTGCGATTTTTATCGATCACACCACCACATCCGCAGCAGTTGCGCGCGAGCTCGGGGCAACTGCCGACAAAATGGGGCTTCACTTTTTAGATGCTCCTGTATCCGGCGGTGAGGCCGGCGCTGTCAATGGCACGCTCACAATTATGGTGGGCGGTGATGTGGCCGCCTTTGATCGGGCTAAACCAGTAGCACTGGAATTCTCAAAGGCGTTTACTCGCGTTGGCGATCAGGGTTGCGGTCAGCTTGCCAAAATGGTCAACCAGATCTGCGTGGCGGGTGTCGTGCAGGGTCTTGCCGAAGGGATTAATTTTGGATTAAAGGCTGGGATCGACATGAAGGTAGTACTCGATATTATTGGTAAAGGTGCCGCCCAATCCTGGCAGATGGAAAACCGAGGCCTGACGATGGTCGAGGATAAATTCAATTTTGGTTTCGCCGTTGACTGGATGCGCAAGGATCTTGGGCTGTGTATTGAGGAGTCTCGGCGAAATGGGGCACCACTGCCGATCACGGCACTGATTGATCAGTTTTACAGCGACCTGCAACGCATGGGCGGTCAACGGTGGGATACTTCGAGTCTGATTAAACGACTTCAATGAACCCATGGCTGTTTTCACCCCTGTCTCAGAGGCGGCGCTTCGGACACTGCTATCCGATTTTGACCTCGGCGAGTTAGAGCAGTTCGAGGGTATTGCCTCGGGTATCGAAAATACCAACTACTTTGTTGACACCACACGGGGCCGCTTTGTTCTCACCCTGTTTGAGAAACTCACCGCAGAGGAGCTCCCGTTTTATTTAGAGCTTATGCGACATCTGGCCGACTCGGGGGTTGCCTGCCCAAGGCCCATGGCCGATCGCAGCGGCGCAATCCTCCACACCTGCGCCTTAAAGCCTGCCTCTCTCGCAACCCGCTTAAAAGGTCTCTGGCAGCCCAATCCCACTGCTCGTCATTGCGAAATTCTTGGCGCCGCAATCGCCAACTCGCATATTGCGGTAAAGAATTATCCGGGCGATCAGCCAAACCTGCGAGGGCTCTCGTGGTGGCAGGCCACGGTGCCTCAACTGCTCACCTTAGTCACATCAGAGCAGGCGGCCCTACTGGCCGATGAACTGGAGGTGCAGACCCAGTTCTCGCAATCCAGACTTGCCCAATCACTTCCCCGTGGCGCGGTTCATGCGGATCTCTTTCGCGACAACGTGCTCTTTGAGGAGACCCCACAGGGACCGGTACTGGGCGGCTTTATTGATTTTTACTTTGCAGGAGTTGATCAGTTTGTCTTTGATCTAGCGGTTGCAGCCAATGATTGGTGTATTGATTGCTCAGCGCGTGATAGCGGTGAGCTCGACCCCGCCCGGGTAGACGCCCTGATTCAGGGCTACGAATCTAGCCGCAGCCTGAGCGCAGATGAGAAGGCCGCCTGGCCGATCGCGCTTCGCGCTGCAGCCTATCGGTTCTGGGTGTCGCGCTTATTTGACTGGCACAAACCACGAGCTGCTGCCATGCTAACGCCCAAAGACCCAACCCACTTTGAACGTTTATTGATTGCAAGGCGTCAGCTTCCGCTATGAAACTCTTAACCCAACCCCGTCTGATTGATTCGAAGTCAGGCCAGACCTGGCTCATGGCAGGCTTTCGACTATTTCACCGCCAACCACTCACCTGGACACTCATTCTCTTTATCTATTGGGCATCAATGCTGATGTTCGCGTTTATTCCAATCTTTGGCATGATCGTTCCATTGATTTTATCTCCCGGACTCTCGATGGGATTTATTGAAGTTGCCCGGGCTGTTGATCAGAAAACGCCAGCCCCGCCGCCGCTCCTGATCAGCGCATTCCGTTCCGATCGGGCTAAGCTGGTCCTGATGTTGGGCGTATGGTATGTCGTTGAACTCATGGCCATCTTTCTGATCACCATGGTGATTGATGGTGGCTTACTCGTTGAATGGATTACTGCCGGTGCGATGCCTACCGCAGAGCAAATGCCTAGCGTTCAGAAGTCATCGTTTGTCGCCATCGCCCTTTATATTCCGGTCATGATGGCCTTCTGGTTCGCCCCACAGCTGGTGGTGTGGTCGGGCTTTACGCCCTTAAAGGCCCTATTTTTCAGCTTCTTTGCAGTATGGCGAAATAAATTTGCTTTTATTCGCTACCTACTCACCTGGATTGGGCTCACCCTATTCGTGGGGGCAGTCTCTGCTTTAATTGGCCAAAGCATGACCCTTGAGCCCAACACCATGACCGCGTTTCTATTCCCGATTACGCTGATCCTCATGTCGGTAGCCCATGGATCGTTTTACTACAGCACCAAAGTGATTTTCGGAGACGAAGAGCCGCAGTCTTAGACGGGATCAAGCTTTGCGACCGACAAGGCAAGCCATTTCACACCATCACGTTTAAAGTGAATCTGTGCCCGCGCATCGTCACCCGAGCCCTCGAGGCCAGTGACAACGCCCTGACCAAAACGTGCGTGGCTTACGGCCTGGCCAATCTTTAATCCACTATCGTGGGCAACAATCTGGGCAGCACGCCCGCCCGCGCCTGCTGCACCTGTTCCATGCGACCCGTTACCCGACTTACCGCCCCAGGCTGCCCGCCCGGGGCTTGCGCCCTGGCTGCGACCCGAAGCACTCCATCCAGCACCACCAGATCGGCCATATGCGCTTCCTCCCTCGTAATTCATAAAACCACCGCCTACAACACCGGCAGGGTTTAATCGTGGGGTGAGCCAACGCACGTTAGCCTCGGGCAATTCATCCAGGAAACGGCTACGCATGTTGTAGCGCGTCTGTCCGTGCAGCATGCGTGTCTGCGCAAGCGAGAGGTAGAGCCTCTGACGGGCCCGTGTAATCGCCACATACATTAGCCGGCGCTCCTCTTCGAGCCCATTGGCCTCGGCAATCGAGTTCTCGTGGGGGAAAAGCCCCTCTTCAAGACCGGTGATAAATACCGCATTAAATTCAAGGCCCTTGGCCGAGTGAACAGTCATGAGCTGAACCGCGTCCTGACCCTCCTGGGCCTGGTTATCACCTGCCTCAAGTGACGCATGGGTGAGAAATCCAACCAGGGGCGGCATCTTGATCTCACCATCCTCCGTGATGCTCTCGCCCTCCTCTGAGATAAATACCGCTGCGGCATTGATTAACTCCTGCAGGTTCTCGACGCGATCACGGCCCTCTTTTTCCGATTGATAGTGGGCAATTAAGCCGGACTTCTCAATCACGAGTCCCACCAACTCATCGAGCTTTAGATTTTGTCCCTCAAAGCGCATCGACTCGATCATTCGAGTAAATCCACCCAGGAGTGTTCCGGCCTTGCCATCCAGATGAGGCACCGCCGCATAGAGACTTAACCCCTGCTGGGTCGCTCGATCTTGCAGGGCCTCAATACTGCGAGCACCGATCCCACGGGCAGGGAAATTCACGACACGCAGAAACGAGGTGTCATCGTGGGGGTTTTCCATCAAACGCAGATAAGCCAGTGCGTGCTTAATCTCGGCACGCTCGAAGAATCGAAGGCCGCCAAACACTCGGTAGGCAATACCGGCGTTGAACAGTGTGTGTTCAATTACGCGGGATTGGGCATTGCTACGATAGAGAATGGCAATTTCACTTCGAGAAAATCCCTGGCCAATCAGATCGCGAATCTCATCGATTAACCAATAGGCCTCAAGGCTATCACTAGCGGCCTCCAGGATGCGTAACTGCTCGCCCTCGCCCGCCTCGGTCCAGAGATTCTTACCAAGCCGCTGGGCATTGTTGCGAATCATTGCGTTTGCAGCATCCAGAATATGCCCACCCGAACGATAATTCTGTTCCAACTTAATCAGGTTTGGAACGCGAAACTCCCGCTCAAAATGCTGCATGTTGGCGACATCAGCGCCACGAAATGCATAGATAGACTGATCATCATCGCCCACTGCAAATACCGCCGAGGCCTCACCAGAGAGCTCCTTGATCCATGCGTACTGCAGGGGGTTGGTATCTTGAAACTCATCAATCAAGATATGACGAAACCGCATGCGATAGTGATCACGCAAGGCGGTGTTACGTTTTAAGAGCTCGACCGCCCGCAGTAATAACTCGCCGAAATCAACGACTCCCTCGCGCTGGCACTGGTCATCGTAGGCCTGATAGAACTCGATAAACTTCTTGTTATAGCCATCGGAATCATCGATATCCGCCGCCCGCAGGCCCTGCTCTTTGGCGCCATTGATAAACGACTGCAGCTGCCGAGGAGGAAACTTCTCATCATCCCAGTTGAGAATCTTTAATAGCCGCTTGACTGCGGATAACTGATCTTGGCTATCGAGAATCTGAAAGGTGGCGGGCAGGCCCGCATCCCGATGGTGGGCGCGTAACAGACGATTGCATAAGCCATGAAAGGTGCCGATCCACATGCCGCGGACATTAACGGGCAGCATTGCTGAGAGCCTTCCAAGCATCTCTTTGGCCGCTTTATTGGTGAAGGTTACTGCCAAGAGGCCCTGCGGGCTCACCTGGCCCGTGGAAACCAGCCAGGCAATCCGCGTGGTCAAGACCCTGGTTTTGCCACTCCCGGCCCCCGCCAAGATCAATGCCGATTGGGCGGGTAACGTGACTGCGGCACGCTGTTCGGGATTTAAACGCTCTAGAAGGTCAGCCATAGCCCCATTCTAGAGTTTCTTGAGAACGCGCTATGCCAGGGGCAGAGGATTCGCAAAGGCCCCTTGTTAAAATACGGCTTCTCTTGCCCTCGGAAACGATTCACCAATGTCATCCTCTCTCGGCCAAACGCCTCAGACCACAGGGAATGCCGCGGCCACTGCGTCCGTCTCCTCGGCTACCCCCTACCAACCCAGGGCCCTTGAACAGGAGGCCCAGCAGGAGTGGCTGCGGCTAGAGGCCTATCGGGTTAGAGAACACGACCCACGTTTTCCGAAAGGCAAGTATTACGCCTGCTCAATGCTGCCCTACCCATCGGGCAAACTCCATATGGGTCATGTGCGTAATTACACGATCAACGATGTCATGGCACGCGCGCTCCGAATGCAGGGCTATAACGTCTTGATGCCGATGGGCTGGGATGCCTTTGGTCTGCCCGCAGAGAACGCAGCAATGGCCAACAATGTAGCGCCCGCCAAATGGACCTACGACAACATCGCCTACATGCGGGGCCAGATGGAATCAATGGGTCTTGCCATTGACTGGTCGCGAGAGGTCGCAACCTGCTCGCCCGATTACTACAAATGGAATCAATGGCTCTTTTTGAAGATGCGAGAAAAGGGTATTGCCTACCTCAAAACCGGCACGGTGAACTGGGATCCAGTTGATCAAACCGTATTGGCCAATGAACAAGTCGTTGATGGCCGGGGATGGCGTAGCGGCGCTCTTGTTGAGAAGCGTGAAATTCCAATGTATTACCTGGCAATCACGCAATACGCCGACGAACTGATCTCTGATCTTGAGGGGCTAGGCTGGCCCGAACGTGTCAAGGTGATGCAAGAAAACTGGATCGGAAAATCCATAGGCGTGCGGTTTGCGTTTCCACACGCAATTCAAAGCGCGGGTGGAGGCTTAATTAACGACGGCAGAATGTATGTCTTCACCACGCGGGCTGACACCATCATGGGCGTGACCTTTGTTGCAGTCGCGCCGGAGCATCCGATCGCAAGCAGAGCAGCAGAAAATAATCCTACCCTTGCCGAATTTATCGAGCACTGCAAGGCGGGCGGTGTCGCAGAAGCCGACATCGCCACCCGAGAAAAAGAAGGGATGGCAACGGGTCTTCATGTTACCCACCCACTCACAGGCGAGGAGATCCCCGTCTGGGTCGGTAATTATGTGCTCATGACCTACGGCGACGGCGCGGTCATGGGAGTGCCTGCCCATGATGAGCGCGACTTTGCCTTTGCAAAAAAATATGGTCTACGGATTCAGCAGGTGATTGCGCAGGTAATGACGAAGACTGCGGCACAACCGGCAAGCCCGCCCTTTTCAACGGACGCCTGGCAGGAGTGGTATGCCGACAAACAACACGTCGCCTGCATCAGTTCAGGCGCCTACGATGGCCTAGGCCATGAGGCAGCCGTCAACGCGGTTGCTGCCGATCTCGCGCAACGCAGTCTTGGTGAGAAGAAGATTCAGTTCCGACTGCGCGATTGGGGCATTAGCCGCCAGCGCTACTGGGGAACACCCATTCCCATCATCCACTGCGATCACTGCGGTGAGGTACCCGTTCCTGAGCAAGACCTGCCCGTGGTCTTACCCGAAAATCTCGTGCCGGACGGAACCGGAAATCCGCTCAGCAAGGATCCTGGGTTTTTGCATGTGAACTGCCCAAGCTGTAAAAAGCCCGCCCGCCGTGAGACAGACACCATGGATACCTTTATCGATTCGAGCTGGTATTACATGCGCTACTGCTCACCAGATGCCAAAGAGGCGATGGTCGACTCCCGAAACGACTACTGGATGCCGATGGATCAATACATCGGTGGCATTGAGCATGCAGTGCTTCACCTGCTCTATGCCCGATTCTGGACAAAGGTGATGCGGGACATTGGGCTCGTGAAATTCAATGAGCCATTTTCAAACCTGCTCACCCAGGGCATGGTGCTCAACGAGACCTATTTCCGCGATGACCCTGATGGAAGAAAGAAATGGTTTAACCCGGCCGATGTCGATGTCCGTTTCGATGATAAGGGTAGGCCCATCTCCGCAACCCTCAAAGCGGATGGGCAGCCAGTGCAGATGGGCGGCACCGAAAAAATGGCCAAGTCAAAAAATAACGGGATCGACCCACAGGCCCTTATTGATCGCTACGGCGCAGATACCGCAAGGCTCTTTACGATGTTTGCTTCGCCCCCTGAGCAGACACTTGAGTGGTCGGATGCAGGTGTTGAGGGTGCATTTCGTTTCCTGAAGCGCTTATGGACATTTTCTCAATCACTCGGGCCATCACTCTTACCCAACCTAGCGCTCGACATGGCCAGGGCGTCATCCCCAACAGAACACAGCGCAAGAGATCTCCGCCGGGAGATACACGCCTTATTGAAGCAGGCTGATTTTGATATGCAGCGCAGGCAATACAACACCGTTGTCTCAGCTGCAATGAAAATGCTCAACACACTTGAGCAGGCTACAGGCGAAAAAAGCGCACGGGACCACGGTCTGCATATTGAAGGGGAGCTTGCAATCGCCCTCACAGAGGGAATCTCAATTCTGCTGCGCATTCTCTACCCCGTAGTGCCGCACATCGGCTGGAAACTCTGGCGCTCGCTTGGCTTTGCCAAGCACCATGGCGAGATACTCGATGCGGCCTGGCCCCTGGTTGACGAAAAAGCCTTGGTCCGCGACTCCATCAGTCTGGTGTTACAGGTCAATGGAAAAGTGCGCGGAAGCGTGATGGTGCCAGCCAATGCTGATCAGGCTGCTATTGAAAGTGCGGCTCTGGCAAACGAGGGCTTCATTAAATTCTCCGAGGGCAAGCCCGCAAAGAAGGTGATCGTGGTTGCAGGCCGGCTTGTCAATATAGTGGTCTAATTAGGCAGGAACCTAGACGACATGACATTTTCTTCAACTCGCCGACACCTCGGCCGTACCGCCTTAGCCACCTTTGTGGGTGCGGCGGGATTGGTCGTATCCGGCTGCGGCTGGCGCATTCGTGGGTTTGACCTCGCGCTACCCTTTAAAACCATCGCAATCTCGGGCGAGACCGGTGTTGCCAATGAAATCCGTCAGATGGTCTTTGGTCAGCCTGGAATCAAGATCGTTCAAAATCAGGTTGAGGCGGAGGTCGTTCTCCTCATCATGTCGCAGACAACTGACCGCACTGTTACCGCATTTAGCGGCGCTGGCCGGCCTCGGGAGCTTCAGCTTCGTATGCGCACCACCTATCGAATCACTGATGGGTTTGCAGTAGAACTCTCATCACCTCAGGAGATAAGTCTGACACGTGATGTCACCGTGACCGAATCGGAGGCCTTGGCTCAGACTAGTGCGGAGGCCTTTATGCAGGAAGACATGCAGCGAGATACCGCTCAGCAGCTCA
>JACCDY010621417.1_pt1 | contig 92729 bp, 86 predicted proteins | sample 7446391 | NCBI WGS metagenome assembly JACCDY01 (sample SAMN15323451, study PRJNA562643) | freshwater metagenome | isolation source: river surface water | place: USA:Blue River Watershed | collected 2017-08-18
CCGGGTTTCTTTCCTTTGTCCGAAGGCCAGTCGCCGGCGGCATCCGGATCCTTGTGTTGTGCCCTACCTCGCACCAGCTTCCAGTCGCCCATGCGGAAGCCGAGGTTGCTGCCGCCGTTGTCCTGTTGGACGAGCGACTCGCGACCTTTCGCGCCCGTCTTGCCGAGCAGGGCGTCGAGCACATTCATGCTGTCGAGGCATTGGTCTGCGGGCAGTTCGACACCCGTCATGGCGGCGAAGCTGGCGGCGAGGTCGATGGTGCAGACGACCTGATCGGAAACCCCCGGTTGGATGCGGCCTTTCCAGAATGTGATGAACGGAGTGCGGGTGCCGGCTTCCAGCACGCTGTACTTGCCGCCGCTGAAGGGGCCGTTGGGGTCGTGATTGCCGAGTTTCTCCTTGGCTCCGTCCTTGTAGCCGTCGTCGAGCACCGGGCCGTTGTCCGAACACAGCAGCACCAGGGTGTTTTCCGCAATGCCTTGTTCGTCGAGAATCTTCATCAACTCGCCGACGCACCAATCGAACTCGAGGATGGAGTCACCGCGGAAGCCGAGTCCGCTCTTGCCCTGGAAGCGTTCGTGCGGCATGCGCGGCACATGGATGTCGTGGGAGGCGAAGAACAGAAAGAACGGCTTGTCCTTGTGTTCGGAGATCCAGCTGCGCGATTGCTTGATCCATTCGTCGCCGAGATCCTCGTCGCGGAAGCGCGCTGACATGCCGCCGGTATAGTAGCCGATGCGGCTGATCCCGTTGTGGATGGTGTTGTTGTGGCCGTGCGAGAAGTCCATTTTGAGTTGGTCGCGGTGGCTCTTGCCCGTGGGATGGTCGGGGGAGGGGAGATTGTCGCCGACCCACAAGGGATCCTTGGGGTCGAGGTTCTTCACCCGGTGACCCTCGACATAAACCTGCGGCACGCGGTCGTTGGTGGTGGGCAGCAGGTAGCAGTGATCAAAACCGATTTCGAGCGGTCCGGGTTTCAACTCGCCGTTCCAGTCCGGGCCCTTGCCGGGAACTCCCAGACCGAGATGCCATTTGCCGATCACGGCGGTGGCATAGCCGGCCTTCTTGAGCAAGGACGCAGTGGTTTCGGTGCCCGGTTGGATGATGGCGGGGCCGTTGGGCGGCGCGATGCCGGTGCCCTTGGTGCGGAAGGCATAGGTTCCGGTGAGGAACGAGTAGCGGGTGGGCGTGCAGGTCGAGGCCGAGCAATAACCGCTGGTGAAGCGCAAGCCGCCAGAAGCGAGCGCATCGATGTTCGGCGTCTTGAGCACGGTGCCGCCGTTGCACGAAACATCGCCGTATCCGAGGTCGTCGGCCATGATGACGATGATGTTGGGCTTTTCGGCGGCGGGGGCCGTCAGCGTCAGGATCAGGGAGAAGAGGGCAAGACAGGGGCGACTCATGCTGGGAGGGTAGGAAATGCAGCAGAAGCAGGTCGATGATTTTGTGTCCCGTTGCTGCTCCAGGGCTGGGTGCAGTAGGGTGCGTTCGTTGCATCAAGGGTGAGCCGGACCGATGGTGCCGCCCTCAATGAACCTCGACTCGAAAAGGGTCTGCTTGCGGTCGTCGCGGCCGCTGGCAATGTGGCGGGCCCAGCGGACCACTCGCTGAACCACTGGTTTGTGGTCCCAGTCGATGTGGGCGATCGCCGGGCGGCACCAAGCGAGGGTCGAATCGGCCGCGCTTGAAATGAGTGAAATCCGTTCGGGCGAGTGGATGCCCCGACGGGCAAGGTGCTGTTGGGCGGCTGCCAGAAGGCGGGGCTCGCCGCAGATCAGGGCCGTTGGCGGGGTATGGCGAAAGAGTTCGTCGAGGCAGGCGATGAAGCCTTCCGGGTGATCCTCCCATTCGGGCAGGTGGTAGGGACCTGTCGGGATGCCCAATGCCTCCAGTTCGTCGAGGAACAGTTGCTCCACCAGCGCCGGTGTGGGCTTGCGGCGTTCCTCGCGCGCGAGCATCACGATGCGGCGGTGGCCGAGTTCGAACAGGCGGCGTATGGCGGTCTTGATGGCGTTGGCCGCACGCGGTGAGGCGGCGGCGATGGGCTGCCCGCTGAAGCGCCCGAACAATGCCAGGCTGGGCGTTGCCTGACCGGCGAACCAGGCCAGCACCTCTCTCGAGCCGGCGACGACGATCCATGCATCGGCCTTGGTGGTGCCCACAAAGCGGGCGACTCGTGAGGGATTCATGCCCAACTCCAGCAAGCTGCGGCGGGCAAAGTTGGCCTCGAAGCCGGCCTGGTGCAACTGGTCCAGCAGTTCAATGGCGTGGGGCGCGAGCCGGTTGTCGGGGTCGTAGGGCAGGATGCGCAACTGCAGCTGTTGTTTCGGGGTCTGCTGGTCGGGTTTGCGGACGCGCCTGGCGCGCCGGTTGCCCCTCGGAATCAGCAGGCCCTGCTTTTCAAGCAAGCGCATCGCGGCGTTGATGGTGACGTGGTTGACTCCCAGTTCCCTCTTGAGGGCGGCCACGCCGGGCATCTCCTGCTGCCAGCGGCCGGCCAGGATCTCTTCGCGCAAATGGTTGGCGACCTGTTCGGCATGGGAGAGGAGGTGCAGGGCCATGCCTCTACTGTAAATATGATTTCATAGATGGCAAGGCAGCCTGCGCGTGACTGAGGGCCGTCCTGCGCCAAGATCACCTTGTCTGACTCATCGAACCCAACATGGAAATCAAACTCACCAGAACGCTGCTGGCATTTGTGATGGGCGCTCTTATCAGTCTTCCGTCCGCCATCGCCGCGACGATCTTCTCCGATAACTTCGAGAGCTACACCACGGGCAATAATGTCGGTGCTTCTACCAATTGGAACACTGACAACGGCGGCGGTACGACCAACATCCTCAACAGCAATGATTTCGGGCCGACGAACAAGTTTGTTCAGTTCAATGATTCGAACACCGGCGATTTCGTTTGCTTGGTGAACACCACCACCATCAGTGCCGGTCAAGCCTTCACCTTTTCGCTCGATTTCATCGGAAAAAACGACCAGGGAATCAGCATTGGTTTGAGTGCAGGAACGGCAGCGAACCAGGCCTTGGGCAGCGACCGTATCCTCAGGGCCAACCTGACGAACGGGGCCATCAGTGGCGATAATCCGACGAACGGATTTGGTGGTGGTTTTTTCACGCTGAATACCGCCTACGAACTCAAGCTCGTGGTCAACGATTCCGGCGCCGCCATCAACTACGCCAACCGTTCACTCGCCGACAACGCCTATGATGTTTGGATTAGGGACTTGGCCGACACGGGATCCACTTACGTCGGCACCGGAACCTTCACCAGTGCGGCCCAGTATCACACCGTGGCAAGGTCCTTCAATGGCCCGACCCCCAACTATTACTTCGACAATTGGTCGGTGGACCAGGGCGCCATCGTCACTCCGGTGCCCGAGCCCACTGCCGCCCTGCTCGGCGGAATAGGGCTCTTGTTGCTGCTGCGCCGCCGCCGTTGATCACGGCTTGATCCCCAGCCCTTGTCGTGACCGCCCTTTGCGAAGTCCGAGGCCGATCTCGCCAGCGCCACCCGCGAGGCCGCGAAGGCGTATGTGGCCAAGGTGGTTGGCCGGTGAGGGGTCAAATCCCCACCACGCGCCGCCACACTTGCGCCATCAGCGCGTGGCCGGCCTGGGTCGGGTGGATGCCGTCCGACAGCCAGAATGTGGCGGGAGCTGCTTTGCAGGCCTTGTTGAACTCGGCCTGGAAGGGGATGAAGGTCAGTTTGAGATCATCGGCGATTTTCTTGGCGACCACGGCGAAGTCGGCCGGTGTTTTGCCATCCGTCTTGCTCTTGAAATTCGCGTCGCGGGTGCTGAATGGCTCGCAGATGACGATGCGGGTGTCGGCCTTGGCAGCCAGCGTGTCTTTGATGAGTTGGCGGTAGCCCTCCTCGTAGTCGGCGATGGTGCCCTTGTAATTGGTGCCAAAGGCGATGGTGTGCCAGATGTCGTTGATGCCGATCAGGATGCTGAGGATGTCGGGTTTGAGGTCGATGCAGTCGGCCTGCCAGCGGGCGGCGAGGCTCGGCACCATGTTGCCGCTGACGCCGCGGTTGTAGAACTTGAGACCGAGTTCTGGGTTGTCGGTGAGGATCTCGCCGGCTGCGTTGGCGGCATAACCCTTGCCCATGGCACCACTGTCATTGGCCTCCATGACGTCCTTCTTGCGCCCGGCATCGGTGATCGAGTCGCCTTGGAAGACAATGACCGATCCGGGTTTGAGCTTGGCGGCTTTCGGATCAGCGGCTTGCTGGGCTTGGGAGTTGGCGGCACCAAGGGCACTCAAGGCACCGAGCGAAGCGGCACCACGGAGCAGGGAACGACGGGACATCGGGTTTTCACTCATGCTGCATACTCGGGCAGAACGGGGGCAGGGGTCAATCCCACGATCATGGCTTGATCCCATCCGTCAGCTGGCATTGGATGGGGTTTCCCAAGCCGAACCGTGACTGCCCAGCAAAAAGCCGAAGCCATCCGCCTGCGCAAAGGCGGGCGGCGGATTTCCGCGCTGACCGCCTACGATTACCCGACGGCGCGTCTGCTCGATGAGGCCGGTGTCGATATGCTGCTGGTCGGCGATTCGCTGGGCATGGTGGTGCTCGGGTTTCCCGACACGACCCATGTCACGCTCGATCACATGCTGCATCATGTGGCGGCGGTGGCGCGGGCGAAGCCGCAGGCATTGATCCTCGGTGACATGCCGATCGACACGTATCGCGATCCGGCGCAAGCGGTGCAAACGGCTCAGCGATTGGTTGCGGCCGGTGCTGAGGCGGTGAAGTTGGAAGGTGGTGTGCGCCAGGCTGAGAAAGTCAGGGCGATCGTTGAATCGGGGATTCCGGTGATCGGTCATCTCGGCATGTTGCCGCAGCGGGTGCTCGAGGAAGGGGGCTATCGCAAGAAGGGCAAGACTCCCGAACAGGCGGAGGCGATCCGCGAGGGGGCGGAAGCTTTGGTGGCGGCCGGAGTGTCGGCGATCGTGCTGGAATCGGTGGTGGCCGAGTCGGCGCGCTGGCTGACCGAGCGGATTCCGGTGCCGACGATCGGCATCGGTTGTGGTGAGACGACATGTGATGGAGAAGTGGCCGTGGTCACCGACCTGCTGGGTTCCTATCCATGGTTTGTGCCGCCATTTGCACGGCCTGAAGCGGATGTGTCGGCGGTCGTGCGTGATGCGGCAGTTCGCTATGTGCGGCGGATCCAAGCCGGGTGAATGCAGGTCATGCGGTGTTTTGCGCAAGCGAGGGGTGGTTGGGCAAAGGACGCTTTCGCAGGATTCAGTCATGAAAATGTTTTCATGGGTCGTCTGCGTGTCACTGGGGGTGCTGGCATCGACAGCAGGCGTGCGTGCGGCGGACCAAGCGCTCGATGATGCGGTGCGGACCCGCCAACTTCAGGATTTGGAGTGGGGGATGTTCGTCTGCTGGTCCTTCAGCACCTTTTCGGGTCAGGAGTGGACGCCGACGCGAGACAAGGACGCGTCGTATTTCAAGGCGACCGGATGTGACACCGATCAATGGTGCCGCACGGCAAAAGACGCGGGCATGGGTTACATCCTGTTTCTGGCGAAGCACCACGATGGTTTCTGCCTGTGGGATACGGCGACCACCGACAAGAAGGTGACCAAGAGTCCGCTGGGCATCGATGTGTTGGCGGAGCTCAGGAAGTCGTGTGATCGCCATGGCTTGAAGCTCGCCTTGTATTTTTCCGAGGGCGATTGGAATTGGCCGGGGGCGCTTGATGGCAAGGGACGGCAGGGTGGTAGCAATCCCGAGGTCAAGAAGGCGCAACTCAGGGAGTTGCTCAGCAATTATGGTCCGATTGAGTTCTGGTGGATGGATCATGCAGCAGGCGATGGCGGATTGGGTCACCAGCAAACCGTTGAGTGGATCCACAGCTTCCAGCCCGATAGTTTTGTCGGGTTCAATCATGGGGAACCTGCCGGGCGTTTGTGCCTGCGGGAAATGGGTGCTCCCGGCCGATTGGGTGATGCCGCTGCGACGCGCTACAACAAGCAGGCGGAGGCGAGCTACAAGGGCTACCGCCTGGCGGAATTCACCTACCCCATCCTGCCGAAACATAAGGGCGGTGCGGATTGGTTCTATTCGCTACCGCAGCACGACGGGCTTTGTCATCCGGCGGAGGAGATTTACCGCGATTACCTGGGTGCCCGGCAGCATGGCAACCTGTTCTCGTTGAATGTGGGCCCGGACAGCAAAGGCCGCTTGCGTGAGATCGACGTGAAGACCCTGACGGAGGTCGGCCGGATGATTGTTGGTGGTCAGATCCGCTGAGCGGGGGGCTTAATAAAAAAAATCCAAGGGATTTGCCCTTTGGGTGTCTTCCAAGGTGGACGGAACAAACGTCCTGTTGTTTATTGACTGAACCAGAACCCAACCGCTCATGAATTCCATCCGTTCCATGCTTCTCCTTGCCACCTTGGCCCTGATCCCTCTCGCTTCAGCGGAAAATGCTGCGCGCGAACTGGATGTGGCTGCCGCCAAAAAGTCCGAAGTGCGCTACGGCCAGATCGGCCCACGCGACACGCTGTTGTTTTACGCATTCGAGGACAAGGCGGCCGTGCTCACGCTGATGGTCAAACGCGAGGGGGACAAGTTCATCATGAGTGGCGCCGTCCAGCTGTTTGCGGAAGGAACGACGGGCGAGCAGTTGGCGAAGTGGATCAACAACCAGCATTCCTGCGGCATCTTTCCCGAGGTGCCCGAGCCGGTGGGGACTGAGCCGCTGCCGGCGGCGGCCTGCGTGGTGACAGCCAGCCAGCGCAAGGAAGGAGCTGAAAAAGTCACCAGTCCGAACGACGAAGTGTTCGAGGATCATGTCATCCAGTTCAAGGTGACCGGTGCCGAGGTCGATGGTCGATTCAAGCTCAAAGCCTTCGAGTCCGTGACCGGAGCCTTCGTCAAGGTCGGTCCTGCGGCGTAACCCTTTGGCTCAACGTTTCTTCTTCCGGCCTTTCCGTCGTTCGAGGCGCTCGCGGACCAGGCGCACGATCAGCGAGGTCCAGCCGGTCTGGTGCGAGGCGCCGAGGCCTTCGCCCGTCTCCGCGTGGAAGTATTCGTGGAACAGCAGCAGGCCGCGCCAGTGCTCCTCGTCCGTGTAGCGGTGGGCGTCGCCGAAACACGGGCGGTATCCCTGCTTGTCGGGCATGAACAGGCTGATCAGGCGGTTGCTCAGATCGAGGATGATCTCATCGAGCGTCGCATGCCTGCCGGAGCCGGTCGGGTATTCGATGGTGAAATCGTTGCCGTAGAAGTGGGCGTAGCGTTCGAGTGCCTCGATGATCATGAAGTTCGTCGGAAACCAGATCGGTCCGCGCCAGTTCGAGTTGCCGCCGAACATGTCGGTGGTCGCTTCGCCCGGTGAGTAGTGCACCTCGTGGCGGGTGCCGTGGTGGTCGAAGATGAAGGGTTCCTTTTCGTGCGCCTTGCTCAGCGAGCGGATCCCGTGGTCGGAGAGGAACTCTTCGGGATCGAGCATGTAGCTGAGGCATTTCTGCAGCCGGTCCTTGGTCGGGATCGCCAGCAGGCAACGACCGGATTTCGGGTCATTCTCACCGCGGCGGAACACGATGTACTTGAGCAGGTCCGGCCGCTTGACGAGGAACCAGTCCATCCGCTTGCGGAATCCGGGCAGCGCGTCGATCGTCTCCTGCTTGAGCACGGTGACCGCGCACAGCGGCAGCAGTCCGACCAGCGAACGGATGCGCAGCGGAATCGGGTTGTCGTGGTCGATGATCAACTGGTCGTAGTAGAACCCGTCCTTGTCATCCCACAGTCCGGTGCCGCCGAGTGAGTTGATGGCGTCGCAGATATTGACGAAGTGTTCGAAGAATTTCGACGCGATGTCCTCATAGGCCGGGTTGTGCAGCGCCAGCTCGAGCGCCATCACCAGCATCACCTGGCAGTAGGAAGCCATCCACGCGGTGCCGTCGGCCTGATTGAGGTGGCCGCCGCCCGGCAACGCCTGCGAACGGTCGAACACCCCGATGTTGTCCAAGCCGAGGAAGCCGCCACCGAAGACGTGGCGTCCTTCGACGTCCTTGCGGTTGATCCACCAGGTGAAGTTGATCAGCAGTTTCTGGAACGCGCGTTCGAGGAACAGCAGGTCGCGCTGGCCCTTGGGGTCGGCGATCTTGTAGACGCGCCAGACGGCCCACGCGTGGACCGGCGGGTTGACGTCGGAGAAATTCCATTCGTATGCCGGTAGTTGCCCGTTCGGGTGCATGTACCATTCGCGCAAGAGCAGCAGCAGCTGGTCCTTGGCGAAGTCCGGGTCGATCCGCGCGAAGGGGATCATGTGGAAGGCGGTGTCCCAGGCGGCGAACCACGGGTATTCCCACTTGTCGGGCATCGACAGGACGTCGCGGGCGTGGAAGTGGTGCCAATCGGCGTTGCGTCCATGCAGCCGCTGACGCGACGGCGGTTGGGTGGCGCCGGATTTGAGCCAATCGCCGACCGCGTAGTGGTAGAACTGCTTGGTCCACAGCAGTCCGGCGTATCCCTGACGGCAGATCATCCGCTCGTCTTCCGAGATGCCATCGGGAATGACCTCCTGATAGAACTCGTCCGATTCACGGATGCACTGGGCGAAGGTTTCATCGAAGAAGTCCAGGCCCATCAGTCCGTTGGACTCGCGGGTCGCGTGCAGGCGGCAGCGGATGGTGACCGATTCGCCGGGCGGGATGGTGAAGATGAAGTGGGCGGCCGCCTTGGTCCCCTGCGGCTGCGGGTTCACCGCGCCTTTCTCGCGCTGGATGATGTGGCGGTGGAACGCATCCTTGGTGTGCGGGTTCGGATCGCTCTTGCCACCCAGACTGACTTCGTTGTTCTCGTTTTCAGTGAACAACCAACGGGCATCGGCATGGCCCGGGGCGTCGGCGACGAAGATGTGGTCGCCGAGGGTTTCATGACTGGTGGTCAGGTGGCTGCCGTGGCCATGGATGACCGGCTTGCGTTTGATCGGCTTGTCCGGGTGCTGGTTCCAGCTCCAGACGTTGCGGAACCAGAGCGTCGGCAAGACATGAATTGCGGCGGCGACCGCGCCGTGGTTGGTCACGGTGATGCGCCAGAGCAGGTCGTTGGGCGAGCGTTTGGCGACTTCCTGCAGGACGTCGAAATACCGGCCGTCCTTGAAAAGCCCCATGTCGGCGAGTTCGAGTTCCGGTTCACTGCGGCTGCGGTGGTTGTTTTTCTCAAGCAACCCGGTGTAGGGGAATTCCGCGTGCGGGTATTTGTAGAGCGCCTTGGTGTAGCTGTGGGTCGGGGTGGAATCCAGGTAGTAGTAACATTCCTTCACGTCCTCGCCGTGATTGCCCTCGTGACCACCCAATCCGAACAGCCGCTCCTTGAGGATCGGGTCGCGGCCGTTCCACAGCGCGGGGGCGAAGCACAAGCGGCATTGGCGGTCGCACCACCCCTGCAGCCCGTCCTCTCCCCAGCGGTAAACCCGGCGGCGGGCGTGGTCATGCGGGAAGGCCGACCAGCTGTGACCGTGGTCGGAGTCGTCCTCGCGCACGGTCCCCCATTGGCGCTCGCTGAGGTAGGGTCCCCAACGCCGCCATTTCCTCTGGCCGGCCTTGTCTTCGGCCAGCCGTTGTTCTTCACGGGTCATTTCCGGGCCCAGCAAAGCAGGATCCGTGCAGAGTGGGAATAAAAAGGGTCGGTGAATGGAGGCTTGGCGGGCGGAGTGCGGCAATTGGCTTGAAAGTCCGTCGATTGCTGGCAGATTGCCCGCCGAATGCGTCGGATTCTTTCCGGTTTTCTGGTGATCTGCATCCTCGCCGGCTTTGTCAGCCGGGCCGTGGGGGCGGACCCGTGCGAGCCGCTGCTTGAGCGGCACGCGAGCGAGCATTCGCACCATCATCACGATCACGATTCGCCATGCGATCCGGATCACGACCGGAATTGCCCGGTCGAGCACCACAAGAGCGGCATGTGTTGTCATGTCATGCCGGTGACGCTTGACGCGCAACCGCTGGCGTCGCTGGGGTTTGTCGATTACTCGCTGACGCCGCTGCGTGCTGAGGTGCTCCTTTGCCCGGAGGGACCGGTACACGAGTTGGATAAGCCACCGCTGATCTGAGGATGTTCCGGTGATGATGCGGCCGCTTCGGGTGTGCCGCCAGTGGCGTGATGCATGGCAGTTCCATGCGACGCCGGATTGCTTGTGTTCCATCGGATCGCGCCGTCTCAAGTCGACGGCCGACCCCATCCCAGATCCTCATGAAAATCAGTCTTATCCTAGCCAGCCTGTTGTTGCTGTGCCGCTTTGCTGTCGCTGAAGCGGTGGTCGTCACGCTTGAAGGCGTTGGCGATCGCGTGCGTGCGCAGAACCCCGACTTGCAGGCGGCGCGCCTGCTCATCCAGGAGGCGGTCGGTCGTGCGCGTGATGCCGGTCGCCTGGCTAATCCAAGCGTGGAGTCCGAGTTTGAAGCGGGCCCCGGCATGGCCGAGCGCACACTGGACATCGGTGTGTCGCAGGCGTTTCCGCTGACCAACAGACTGCGGCTTGAAAAAACGATTTCGGCTCTGGCGATCCGCGAGGCGGACGCCGAGGTCGAGCATCAGGCGAGGCAGTTGGTGGCAGCGGCTCGCGAGTTGGCTGTCGATGTGATGGCGCTGCGCGGTCGGCGCGAATTGCTGCAGCAGCAGGCCGCTCTCAACCAATCTTTCGTCGAGGCCTTGCGGGCGTCGGTGGAGAAGGGGGAGGGCTCACCGCTGGACCTCGGTCAGGCGCAGCTGGAAGCCAACAAGCTGACCCTGGAGTTGACCCGGATGGCGGTGGATCAGACGACGGTCGTCGGTCAGCTCAAGCGATTGCTGGGCATGACGCCAGAGCAGGACTTGTTGGTGACCGGCAATCTTCCCGAGCCAGTCGCTACACGCCCGGATCTCGCGATCACCGACCGGCCGGATCGTCAGGTCGCCAAGCTTCGGCTGGAATCCGCGCAGCGCGAGGTGGAACTGGAACGGGCGCGGCGCATGGATGATGTCGAGCTTGGTTTGTTCGCCAGCATGATGAGGCGGGACGATGAACCCGAGGGTCTCGAGTCCGACCGCATGCTCGGCTTCCAGCTGAGCATTCCATTGCCCTTGTGGAACCGCAACCAAGGTGCGATCGACGAAGCCACCGCGCGCAAACAACGTCGCCAACTCGAGGCTGCCGCGATCGACCGCAGCTTGCAGTTGCAAGGTCAGACTGCCGCCGCTGAGATGCGCCAATGGCAGCAACTCATCACCGAGATCAACGACAAGCTGCTGCCGCTTGCCGAACAGCAGCAGGCACTGGCTGACCAGGCATACCGCAACGGGCAAACGGAAATCCAAACCTTGCTCAGTGCGCGTCAACAAGTCCTTGAGTTGCTCGACGTCCGTCTCGACGCGTTGCGCCGCTACCACCTGGCCCGGGTCCACTACCCGTTGGCCGATTCCCCGAACCCCACTTCTTCCGATGATGAAAACTAAATTTCAATCCCTTGCCATTCTCTTGCTCCCGGTCCTCAGCGCAGCGGCGCTGGATGAATCTGCAATCACCCTGACCGAGCAGGAAATCCAAAACCTTGCCGTTGAAAGCGTCGTTGTGCAGCCGGCGGATTTCGAAGTCACGGTCTTTGCCCTCGCCCGGATCGAGGCAATGCCGGATCAACGCTCGGTGCTGAGCAGCCGGATCCCCGGTCGGGTGATTGAAAACAACCTGCAGATTGGTGCCTACGTCGAGAAAGGCGAGAAGCTGGTCCTGCTTGAGTCGAGACAACCTGGCAATCCGCCGCCGAGCGTCTGGTTGACCGCGCCGGCCAATGGCACCATTCTTGGTGTCAATGCGGTGCTGGGCGCGCCAATCGAACCCAGCGACCGCCTGGCCGAGATCGCCGAGTTGAGCGAGGTTTATTTGATCGCGACAGTGCCGCAGACCACCGCGGGCAGCATCAAGCAAGGGGCGGAGGCGCGTGTGCGCATCCCCTTGCGGCCGGACAAGTCCTATACGGCGACCTTGCTCAAATACACGCCCTGTCCCTGTCCGGACCCTGCTTGCGCCTTGGGTCAGGACATGTCGATGCGCAGCGGATCGAACGAACGTGAAGATCGCAACAGCGCGGGGGTGGTCTTCGTGCTGAAGAATCCGGACAATCAGCTGCGGCCGGGAATGAATGCCGAATGCTCGATCGTCATCGATCAACGCAAAGGGGTGCTGAGCGTGCCGCGCGAAGCGCTGCAGGGGTCCGCCGCCAAGCGTCATGTGTTCATCAGGCATCCCGAGTTGTCAACGGCTTTCCTCAAGGTGCCGGTGCGCACCGGTGTCAGTGGCAACGGCCTGGTGGAGATTCTCGAGGGACTCAAGCCCGGCGATCAGGTGGTCACCCGCGGTGCCTATTCGTTGGGTTACGTTGGTGGTGATAGCGGGGTTTCCCTGAAGGAAATGCTCGATGCCGCCCATGGTCACGAACACAACGAGGATGGATCCGAAAAGGATGACGGTCATGACCACGCTCATGACGGCGATCATGCTCATGATGCGGGCCATGCCCACGATGCGGATCATGCCCACGATGCGGATCATGCTCACGATGCCGACCATGGTGATCATGATCATGAAGGACCAGGGGTCGGGCATTTCGTGCTGCTTTTGACCGCGCTGTTGTTCGCCGGTTTGTGGGTGTCGACCCTGCTGCGCGCCCGCCGCACCAACTCCAACCCAGCCTGACCCATGCTCAATCATCTGATCCGATGGTCGTTGAGGAACCGGGCGATGGTGATCGCCTTGTCCCTATTGGTGTTGGCATTGGGCCTGAATGCGGGGCGCGAGTTGCCGGTCGAAGTTCTGCCCGATCTGACCAAGCCGACAGTCACCGTGTTGACCGAGGCGCCGGGCTTGGCACCCGAGGAGGTCGAGGCCTTGATCACGCGCCCGATCGAGAACTCGCTGATGGGGGTGGCCGGGCTCAACCGCTTGCGCTCCACTTCCGACATCGCCTTATCTCTGGTTTTTGTCGAATTCGATTGGGGCACCGATATCTATCGGGCGCGCCAGTTGGTGCAGGAGCGTCTGCAGTTGGCGCGTAAGCAACTTGATGACGGTGTGCAGCCGTATTTGACTCCGGTCGCTTCGTTGATGGGTGAGGTGCTGCTGATTGGAGTGCGCAGCCCGGACGCCAGCACCGCGCCGATGGATTTGCGCGGTCTTGCCGACTGGAGCATTCGTCCGCGCCTGCAGGCGATCTCCGGTGTGGCCGAAGTGCTCAACATGGGTGGTGGCGTCAAGCAGTTGCAGATCCAGCCCGACCCTTGGCGCATGCAGGCCAACGGCGTGAGTTTTGAAGAGTTGATGGAAGCCGCACGCCAAGCGGCCTGCAATTCGACCGGTGGTTACCTCGACAGCGGGTCGCAGGAAATCATGATCCGGAATCTGGCGATGACGGTGGATCCGGCGGAGATCGGCGCGACCCTGATTCGCTACGCTGGCGACCGGCCGGTGGCGATTGCCGATGTCGCCGAAGTGGTGCCCGGCATCGAGCCGATGCGCGGCAACGCGGCGGTCAACGGTTCACCCGGTGTGATCATGAGTGTGGTCAAGGCGCCCGGATACGACACGATCCGGCTGACCGAGCAGATCGAGTCGGCGATGAAGGAGTTGCAGGCGGGCTTGCCCGAGGGGGTCGAGGCCACCGTGCTGTTCCGCCAGCGCGATTTCATCGATCGGGCGATCGGCAACCTGTCGAGGGCGATTGGCGAAGGCGCGGTGATGGTGACTCTGGTGTTGCTGTTGTTCCTGATGAGCCTGCGCACCAGTATGATCACGCTGACCGCGATGCCGCTGAGTTTTGCCGTCACCTTGCTGACTTTCCAGCTCTTCGGTTTGAGCGTGAACAGCATGACCCTGGGCGGTTTGGCGGTGGCGATCGGCATGGTGGTCGATGATGCGATTGTCGATGTTGAGAACGTCCATCGCCGCCTGATGGAGAACGGGCGACTGAAGGAACCCTTGCCGAAGCTCGAATTGATCGCGTTGGCGTCCAGCGAAGTTCGCAATTCAATTCTCTATGCCACCGTGCTGATCGTGCTGGTCTTCGTGCCCTTGCTCGGGCTGTCCGGTGTCGAAGGTCGCTTGTTTGCGCCGATCGCGATTGCAACCATCATCAGCATGGTCGCTTCATTCGTGGTTTCGCTGACCGCGATTCCGGTCCTTTGTTCGTTGCTGCTCAAGCCGGGTCGTGGTGATGGTAGGAGCAAACCGGTCGACAACCGTCTGGTGCGCGCGCTCAAGCAACTGCTCAGCCGTACGATCCTCCGGCTCAGCCTGCGCCAACCCGGGCTGATTGTTGTGGGGGTGGTGGTATTGCTGGTGTTGTCGTTCTCGCTTTACCCGCGGATGAGTCGTGATTTCCTGCCGGCATTCCATGAGGAGACGGTGGTGGTGACCACGGCAGCCGCGCCCGGCACCTCGCTGCGACAGATGGAGGAGATCGCCGAGGCGGTCGAGAACCAGATCCGCGCGGTGCCCGAAGTCCGTCATGTCGGGCGTCGTATCGGCCGTGCCGAACGCAGCGACCACGTGGTGCCGGTCAACAACGTCGAGTTCGACATCGATTTCCATCAGGATCAATCCGGTCGCCCGGTGCGCGAGGTGCTTGCCGACCTGCGAGCCCGTGTGCGCACGGTGCCCGGCACCTTCAGTGTGCTTTCAGGGCCTTTGTCCCATCGCATCAGTCACCTGCTCAGCGGTGTGACCTCGCCGGTGGCGATCAAGATCTACGGCAACGACCTTGATGAGATCGAGGCGGTCGGCCGCAAGGTGCGCGATGTCGCGCGGGAAATCCCCGGACTCGAGGATGCCAGACTCGACCTGCAGGCACGTATTCCGCAACTGCGTATCGAGGTCGACCGTGAGCGGGCGATGGCTCTCGGTGTTTCCCCTGGTGAGCTCAACGATGAGCTGTCCACCCTGCTCGGTGGTGAGGTGGTTGATCGCCTGCGCGAAGAGCAGAGGATGATCGATCTGGCGGTGCGATTGCCCGAGCGCTGGCGCGAGAGCGCGGAGAAGATCCGCGAGCTGCCGGTCCACACCGTGACCGGCGGGTATGTGCCGCTCAAGATGGTCGCCAATGTGCGCGACGCCACCGGGCCGAGTTCGGTTTATCGCGAAAACACCCTGCGGCGTTACGTCGTTTCGATCAAGCCGACGCAGCGCGACGCCGGTCGCTTGGTCGATCTGCTGCAGAAGAAGGTGGAGCAGCAGGTGCATCGGCCGAAAGGCGTGTTCATCACCTACGAGGGCGACTTCCAGGCCGAGCGGGCCGCCAGCCTGCGCATCGCCTTGTGGTTCGCCGGCGTGCTGGTGTTGATCATCATCCTGTTGTGGTCGTATTTCCGCAGTCTGGTGCTGGCCTGCCAGGTGCTGGTCAATCTACCACTCGCCCTGATGGGCAGTCTGGTGCTGACCTGGTTGCTGGTCGGCAACATCAGCGTGGCAACTTTGGTCGGCTTCATTGCCGTTGGTGGTATCGCAGCGCGAAACGGCATCATGATGATCTCGCATTACCTGCATCTCATGAAGCATGAGGGTGAGGAGTTCTCCGATGCGATGCTCGAGCGTGGCACGCTCGAACGCTTCCTGCCGGTGACGATGACCGCGCTATCGGCGGGCATCGCCCTGATTCCCTTCGTGTTGTCGATGGGCGATCCGGGCAAGGAAATCATCAGTCCGGTGGCGATCTGCATCGTCGGTGGCCTGATCAGCTCCACCTTGCTCGATTTCGCCGTGACTCCGGCGGTGTTCCGATTGTTCGGTCGCAAGGCCGCGGCGCAGGCATTGGCGCGCAATGCGCCGGCGGCTCATTGAGCCGATCCGGCCAAAGCGCGCAACAACGCAAGAAATCGGCTGCCGATCATGCGGCTGGTCGTGCATCCACTGAAAGATCCGGCCGCCGGATGCCGTCGTCTTCTGGACACCCATACGCCCATGAAAACCCACCGTTTCCGTCGACTCTCCACCATCTGCGCGCTGCCTGCGCTTTTCTCCATCCATCTGGCTGCTGCGGCGGTGATTCCCGCGGCGCTGCCGCCGGTCGATGCCGCCAAGCCGGTGGCCAAGGACAAGCCGGTGAAGGTGTACATCCAGTCGGGTCAGTCCAATAGCCTGGGCTTCGGCCGCATCGACGGGGCGGCGCCGCTTTATGCCCGGGTGTTCCTCTCCGCTGATCCGTCGGCAGTCGATTGCCAGATGCCGGTCAAGGGCACGGCGATGATGAAGATGGGAGTGTATGAATCGACGGATTTGAATGGCCTGCCGGTGGCTCTGGGGACCACCGCAGCGAAGATACCTGCGGGTGAAGTCAAAGCCCAGATCGAGGTGCCGATCAGTGGCGTGTTTCATTTTCATCCCAGTCAAGGGCTGGGCCGCTGTGTGGTCACCGTGAATGGCCAGGAAGCGTACCGCACGGAAGGTGATGACAAGCCGGTGTTCACCGGAGTCCAACTGGAGAAGGGTCGGCGGTATCCGATCACCGTGAAGGCTCAGCTCGAAGGATCGGCTGCGCTGTGGGCCGAGAAGGTGGATCTCAAGGGGCTCGGTGACCTGCGTTGGGTGACCACGGATTTGGGAAAGTTCAAGAGCTTGGTGACGAATGATGGCAAGTGGGTCGAGCGGCCGGATGCGGTGTTGTGCGATGCTTACATGGGCAAGGGTAACTATGCGCCCTTGGGAGCGCCCGCTTGCGGGCCGACCTTTGGTCCGGAGTTGGGATTCGGTTGGGTGCTGGCGGAGTTCCATGACGAACCGGTGATCGTGATGAAGGCCGACATCGGCAACCGCAGTCTGGGCTGGGACATCCTGCCGCCGGGCAGCGAGCGCTACACCTTTGAGGGCAAGGAATACCCGGGATATGGCGAGACGCTCGACAAGGATGGCAAGGTGGTGAAGCACGACGGCGGTGAAGGTTGGTATGCCGGCAAGCAGTACGACGACTACACCGCCTCGATTCATGCCGTGCTCGACCATTTCGCCGAGAAGTTCCCGCAGTATGCGGATCAGGGATTCGAAGTGGCTGGTTTCGTCTGGTGGCAGGGGCACAAGGACGGTCCGAACCCGGCGCACAACGCGCGCTACGAGCAGAACCTGGTGAACCTGATCAAGGCTTGGCGCAAGGAGTTCAAGGCGCCCAACGCGACTTGGGCGATTGCTACCGTGGGATTCCATGGCAAGGAAATGCCCGAGCACTATGTGAAGATTGCCGAAGCCCAACTGGCGGTGGCCGATCCCAAGCGCCACCCTGAACTGGCAGGCACCGTGAAGACGATCGACACCCGCCCATTCTGGCGGCCGGCCGGTGCTTCGCCGAAGAATCAGGACTACCACTACAACCACAATGCCGAGACCTATATGCTGGTCGGCGATGCCTTGGGCCGGGCGACCGTCGAGATGAAGGGTGGGCAGGCGGAATACCCGTCGGGCGCGATGGATCCGTCGATTGACTTCATCCCGGATCTGCCGTCGCTCCGCGGTGCCGAGGTGGCGGCATTGAGTCCGGCGCTGCAGCCGATCCTGCTGGATGACATGATTCAGGGATTCGTGCAGACGGCGGACAAGGTGCCATCGTATTTACGCAAGGGTCTGCCGCTGGCGGATGTGCTCGCGCAGAAACAACCGGTCGGGCGCAAGAAGGATGAGATGCCTTATAACCTCAGTTGCCAACTGGATGTCATGATCGAGCTCTATCAGCTTGCCGGCGTCGAGGATTACAGCTGGAAGCCGGTCGACCCCTCCTCCTTGGAGGCGGAATGGAATTACCTCACGCTGACGCCTGCGGGTGCTCCGGATCCGAAGACTCAGGTGAATTACCGGCCGGTGGAATTGCCCGCGGCGATCGCGGATTGGTATGCGCCGTCTTTCGATGCTGCCGCGGCCGGTTGGAAAAAGGGTAAGGCGCCATTTGGTCAGAAGAATGGCGAGTTGGCGCCGGTGATGGCGAGCTGCAGCGAGACCTATTGCCGTTGCAACACCAAGCCGAACACCCTGTGGGACAAGGATCTGTTGTTGATGCGCACGACCATGAAGATGCCGGAATTCGATCCTGCCAAACGCTACCGGTTGGTCGTTGGTGGTGGCGGGCACCCGTGGAGCGGTGACGGCTACGCGCTTTATATCGATGGCAAGCTGGTGAGCGAAATGAAGGAGGGATATTACAAGTCGGGTGGCGATGCCCGCGGGGTGTTCCTGTTTGACGAAATGCAGAAAGCCTACGCCGGCAAGGAGGTCACTGTGGCCATCAAGGGATTCCTCAGGCGTTCGGGATTCCGCGGCAATCCCGCGCCACCGGTGGGTCATCTCAATGCCTGGATTGAATCCGCCGTGCTTTCACCGCCGGCTGTCGAAGCGCTGACGGTGCTGACGCCGACGGAAGGAACCAAGAAGTGAGGAGGTCGATGAGCCGGTCCCGATTTCCGCGGCTGCTGCTGGCTTGGCTGGCGGCTTGTGCCTGTCTGGACGCGGCACCACCCGACAGTCCGTCTTCTGTCCAATCCGAGCGCCCGCCCAATGTTGTTTTCATCCTGGCCGATGACCTCGGCTGGGGCGACCTCGGGTGTTATGGCGCGACGCGCATCAAGACGCCGGCTTGTGACCGCTTGGCGGCGGAAGGGATGCGTTTCACCGATGCCCATTCACCATCGGCGGTGTGTTCACCGACGCGCTACTCGGTGCTGACCGGCCGCTATGCCTGGCGCAGTTGGTTGAAGAGCTGGGTGTTGATGGAGAATCATCCCTTGTTGATCGAGCCGGAGCGCCCGACGATGGGTAAACTCTTCCAGCAAGCCGGTTATCGCACCGCCTGCATCGGCAAGTGGCATCTCGGATGGGGTAAGGAAATGAACCCGGATTTCAGTGGCGAATTGAAGCCGGGGCCGCTGGAAGTCGGCTTCGACGAGTTCTTCGGCGTGCCCTACAGCCACAACAGCGGCAAAGCGCTGCAGGTGTTCATGCGCGACCGCCGCATCGTCGGTCTGCCCGATGGCGTGAGCTGGCGCGACAAGCAGGCGCAGCAGCAGACGCAACGCCGCTTGGAAGACACCGCGATCGATTTGTCGCGCGAGGCGGTGGCGTTCATCGACCGCCACAAGGATCGTCCGTTCTTCCTCTATTATCCGACGACCAACATCCATTTTCCACTGACGCCCAATCCGCGCTTCAAGGGCAGCACGCAGGCCGGCATTTACGGTGAATTCGTCGCCGAGTTCGACTGGGCGGTAAGTGAAATCCTGCAGGCGCTCGAACGCAACGGCATTGCCGACCAAACGATTGTCGTGGTTTCCAGCGACAATGGTGGGCGTCCGCCGGGATCGTTGAAGGAGCAGGAAAACTACGGAGATCATGCCTGCAACGGCCCGTGGCGTTCCACCAAGCGGACGATCTACGAAGGCGGTCACCGCGTGCCTTTGATCGTGCGCTGGCCGGGTCGGGTGAAGCCTGCATCGGTCAGTGATCAAACCGTCTGCCTGACCGATTGGTTCGCCACTTTTGCCGGCATGCTTGAACAAGCGATACCTGCCGACTCCGCCGAGGACAGCGTGGATCTCATGCCGGTATTGGCGGGCAAGCCGCTCGAAGGTCCGCTGCGCGAAGCGACCGTGCACCACTCGGTGTGCGGCCAATTCGCGATCCGCATGGGCGACTGGAAGTTGATCGAAGGCAGTGGCGACGGCGACTATCCGCGCAACGCGCAAGGTCAGATGGATGTGAAGTCATGGGATCTGGCCAAGGACCCCGCCACCGGCAAGTGGACCAAGCTCGACTACTTCGACTTCAAGCCGGACGCGCAGCATCAATTGTTCAACCTGAAGGCAGATCCCGGTGAGACCCGCAATCTGGCGGCTGAGCAACCGGAACGGGTGGCGCGGATGCTGCAGCGATTGGGTGAGATCCGGGGCGCTGACTCGTCACGCTGAGGCTGAATCGTGATGACAATCGGACCGGTATGTGCCTAGACTGTCGACCAATGCGTTTGTTCCGGTCATGCTTTCTAATGATTTGCCTGCTTGGTGCTGTTGCGCCGTTGCAGGCGGTTTCGATCGCCATCGTGAACCCGGGATTCGAGAATATTACGGGAGAAAGCCCATACAATGAGTTCACCTTCGGGCCGCTCAACGGTTGGAGCCTCTATGATCCCGGTAACATCACCAATGGCGGCAGTGGTCCACAATATTGGATCGGCACGCTGCAACCGACGATCATCCCTGCCGCCGATCCGGTGAATTACCAGTTCTTTCCCGGTGGGGCGCCGGAAGGGACGCGGGTGGGGATCGCTTACAACGTCAATGCCGTTGGCAATGGCGGGGAATACGGACTCAGTCAGACGCTTTCCGCCACGCTGCAGGCAAACCTGACCTACACGCTTACTGCGATGGTCGGCAACATCGCTTCGGGCAGGGATGTCGCTGGAAACAACTACAATCTGAACGGTTTCCCCGGCTATCGCATCGATCTGCTTGCCGGCAGCACGGTGCTGACCATGTCCCAGACGATCAATCCCGGCAACATCGCTGAAGGCGCGTTCGCCACCGTGCAGTATCAATACAACAGCGGCGCTTCCAATCCGTTGATTGGTCAAGCGCTGACGATCCGACTGGTGAATCTGAACCAGATCGACCCGTCGGCGCCGGGCGCGGATCTGGAAGTGGATTTCGACAACATCTCGCTCACGGCAGTGCCGGAGCCGTCGCTGTCGTTGTTGCTGTTGGTTGCCTGTGGCTTGTGCTGGAGGCGTCGCCGCTGAGTGGCCTCAGGGTTTCCGGATGCCCGGTGACAGTTCGAAGGTGAACTCGTATGCCAGCTCACGGCGCCATCCTTTGCTGGGGTCCTCTGCTAGTCCGGCGAGGTAGGGTGAGAAGGTGCGGACCTGCACCGTTTTACCATCCGGTTGGAATTCGAGCAGTCGCAGCCAGCCATGACCGCCGCGCGGCGCCCATTGCGCGTTGAAGAGCATCTGGTGGGTGACATGGCCATCGCCATTCGGATCGCTGCGGTAGCAGCTGGTCAGGTCCTTGATGTGGACAAAGCGGCCGTTGCCATCCTTGCCGAGGCTCTTGTAGTGGCCGTTGACGACCAGGCAGAAGTTCGGGTGTTTGGAAACCAGCACCTGCCACAGCTCCTCACCGCAATACACGGTGTCCTTTTTGGCGATGCCGTATTTGTGGGGGTTGTTGGTCGTTTTGGGTGTGGTGCGCCGCGGCAGTCCGTCGTCACTGGTGAGGCTGGACTCCTGGTCGATGAATTCGTGGGTGACCAGGATCAGCGGCAGACCCGGGTGCTTGGCTGCCACGCCGTTGGCCCAGTCGACCACTTCCTTGCGCGGGCCGAATTCGAGAGCGAAGACGATCGCTTCCACCTGCTCGTTCTTGAAGTGATACCATGCGTTCTCGAGTTCGCCTTCCTTGAACAATCCGCCGAGCATTTTCTCGTTGAGCGGGTTGTCGCTGATCTTGAAATGCTCGTTGAGCATGGTGCTGCGGTCGCTGGCGCCCTTGCCGATGTCGTGATTGCCCACCGAGAGCACGTAGGGGATCTTGCCGTCGAGCACCTTCATGCTGTTGCGGGCGTTGATCCATTGCTGTGGTTTGTTGTCGTTGACGATGTCACCGACATGAAGGATCAACTGGATGTTGCGGGCCTCGCGATTGGCGACGAGCCATTCGGTGATTTGGGTGAACAAGGGAGCATCCTTGTCATTGGCCGAGTAGAATTGGGTGTCAGGGATCACCGCGATTGTCCACGCCCCCTTGGTGACGGGCGGCATCTCCTGACCGTGCAGAGTGGTCCATCCAGTACAGAGCAGGGTGAGCGAAATGAGGAGCCGGATACGGAAGCGCTTCATGGGTTTGGAGGGAGTTGATGGGTCCTGGAGCGCCTCTTTATGCGTGGTCTCAGGCGGGATTCTTGCAGTGGAATGCGAATTCGGGCGGCTTGGGATTGCAATATCGGGGTTCGATGAGCGTATGATCGTCATGCCCTTATCGCGTCGTCAATTCATCAAGTCCTCAGCAGTCGCCGCCACGGCCGCCATGGTTCCTGCCCGCTGGGTGGAGGCCGGGGAAATCCCGGCAGGGGCGGTGCCGAAGCTGCGCTTTGCCGTGGCTTCCGACCTGCACCATGGCCAGCGGAATACGCCCTTTGACCAAATGAGCGGTGACCTGGTCACTTGGATCAACAAGGAGAAACAAGGCAAGGGGCTGCAGGCATTGTTCCTCAATGGTGACCTCACCCATGATTCCTCAGCTGCCTTACTCGCCTTGCGCGACCAGCATCTGTCCAAGCTGGATGTCCCTTACCACGCCATCAAGGGCAACCACGACTTTGTCGATGGGCAGCCCGGATCGCCGACCGAATCGTGGGAGAAGATCTGGGGCTACCCATCGAACCACACGGTCAAACTCGGCGACTTCGTCATCATCCTGTGCGATACCACGGCACCGGCGAAATCAAACGTCTACCTCGCCGCCGACATCGACTGGCTCAAGGCTCAACTCGAGACTCACAAGGAGGCGCCGGCGATCTTTGTCATGATCCACATCCAGCAGCGCGCACACAAGGTGGACGCTTGGCCGAAGCACGGGCTTCATGACGAAAAAGAACAACCGAAGGGTGAGGCGGTGATGGCCTTGCTGGAGGCGACGCCGAACGTGCGGGCCGTCTTCCACGGTCACAACCACCTGGAGACCAGCGTGTATGTTTCCGGTGAGCGGCGATATTTCTTCGATAGCCACGTCGGCGGCAGCTGGGGCGCGAAGCGCGGTTACCGCATCGTCGAGGTGTTCGACGACCACCGGATGATCACCTACCAAGTGAATGGCGAGGATGACGCGGAACTCAACCGCCACCAGCTCGATGCCTCAGGCAAGGAGCCGGCGGTCAAGTGAGTGGAAATTCAGGACGAAGGGGATTTCAGTCCCAGCTCAATGAGTGCCGGCTTGTCGGTTCTGGCCTGGATCTCGGCAATCGCTTCACGGCACTTCTGCGCCTTGCTGCGACTCATGTCCTTAGGGAAGTCCTTCTCCTCGTTTTCGAAGTAATAAACCGCCTTCTCCAGTCGTGGAATCGCGCGTTGGGCGTGGGCGCCGTACGGCTTGAGCAGGTCGAGGATCTTGTTGATGTGCTTCTCGCTGCCGTGGGGTTTCTGCAGTCGTGCGTAGTCGGCGATCAGTTCGATGCCTTCGCTGACGCGGTTGCGGCTCAACAACTCGAGGCCGGCTGTCTGGATCTGGCCGTCGAACATGACGCCGCTCGGTGATTTCTCGAGGATCGCACGGTGGATATCGGGGATCAGCGGTTGGATTTCATTGAACGGCAGGTTGTTGTAAACCGTGGTGTAGATGCCGCGCGTCCTGCCGTCCTCGTTTTGGAGGCCAGAGCGGACGGCTTGGATCAAGAGTTCGCGATCGACACCTTCCAGCGAGCTGCGCAGCAGGCCGGTGCGGCCAGCGAACAAGGCGCCGGCGATGTAGCGTTGCTCCATTGCCCGTGGATCCTCCGGGCTCGGCCCCTTGGCGGCCATCCGCAGGAGTTCGGGAACGGCCACCATCGCCGGTTGGTCGATCGCTGCGAGGGCTTCGGCCGCCTTGACGCGCAGCCACATGTCCTTTGCCTTCAGGAGTTCGCACAGCTTGGGCACGGCAGGGGCAGAGCGACCTTTGAATTGCGCGAGGCCGGTGCAGGCACCCAGGCGCGCATCCAGTGAGGGGGAGTCGAGCATCCGGATCAAGGGGTCGACGGACATGTCGGGTCGCTTGCCAAGAGCCTTGGCTGCGCGCTCGCGTACGATCGGTGACCAGCTGGCGAGTTGTTCGAGCAGCAGGTCGGGAGTGAGCTTGTCGTAGGCCGAGTCCGCGCTGTAGCCGTCATGCGTGCTGAAGCCACGGCCGTCGCGAACGACTTGTTGGGCTTCCTGTGCGGACAGCGGTGCGGTGGATGACGGCTTCTTGCCGGTGAGTCGGATCGCTTTGCGCGGCATGGCGTAGGAGATCAGGTAGACGCCGGTCGCGTCCCATCCCTTGTAGGAATCGCCGCGCATCGACGGTGGTCCTTGATGGGTGAAAGTGCCGTCCCAGCTGCGGGCGAGATCGAAATACCAACTGCCGAATTCCTTCATCCAGGCGCCGGTCGCCTGCGGGCCGCCGCGCGAGACGCCGGGCATTGCCCAGGCCAGGTTGAAGTAATTGCCGGTGTGTCCGCAGTCGCGCTCGCTACCGTGGGAGGCGGTGCTCATTTTGGCAAAGAAGCGGGTGCCTTCTTCCTCGCCGAGTTGGTCGAAGAGCACGGTGACCATGCCGCATTTGCCGTTGTCCTCGTGACCTTGCATGAATGCCGCATGATCGCCGTAGGGGACGGCACCCTTGCCGATGTAGAAGCGCAGCAGTTTGGCGCTGCGTTCGATGGCGGTGGCGACTTCCGGGTCCTTGACCCCGGCTTCGCGGGCGAGCACCAGGCCGATGGTGAGGACGGCGCCGGGTGAGTTCATCATCCCGTAGCCGACCAAGCGGCCGTTGGGATCAGCGAACTTGTGTCCCCACGAGCCGACCTTGCTCTGTCCTTTGGAGGCTTCGAGCGCGATCCGCTGCAGGCCGGGCAGCACCGAAGTGTCGCCGGTGGCCATGATGTATTCGGAAAGGAAGACGGTGACATAGCCGTACCACCAGGTGGCAAAGCCCTGGATGTTGAAATCGGCCGCCCATTCGGCCTCTTTTTTCAACACCGCATGATACTTCGGATCGCCGGTGGCCAGCAGACCGAGGCCGTTGAGCGAGCGGGTGATCGCGTTCTGTCCATACCCCGGTTCCGCCATGCGTTTGGCGAGTGCTTCGGCACCGGCATCAAGAATCGCTTTGGATTTGGGGCAATCGTAAGGAGCGGTCGCGCTGTAGCTGCCGAGAACCGGCAGTTGCAGGGTGATGGCTTCGGTCTTGCCGTCGCGCCAGCGGGTGACCAGCAGCTTGCCGTCGGTCGCTTCGGTGGTCGTCAGCGCCCGGCCGATTTCCTCGCGCGGGTCGTAGGCGAACGGTTTGCCGCCAATGCCGAGCAGCACGTCGCCGAGCTGCAGTTGGCCATCGGCCGGTGACCCTGCGGCCACCTTGGTGATGTAGACCTGACGTGCTTCAACGGTGGCCAGCTTGTTGCTGTGCATCCAGCCACGGACGCCGGTGGCTCCGAGGTTCCAGTCGTGCACGGCATCCTTGGGGATCGATTCTCCCTTGGTGAAGTCCGGGTTGGGCAGCACCACTGGTGCTGCATGCAGTGGCCCACCAAGGATGAGACCGGCTGCGGCGATCGGGAGAATGGATTTCATAAGATACTGGTGTTACGCGGCTGAGCGCCGACTTTCAACACCCCATGGCCGATTCGCGATCCCCAAATGGTACTACCCGAGCGTCCGGCCCTGCCTGATCTGAAGAGCGAGAGTAGCCGATTGCGAGTCACTGGAAGCATTTCCCGATTGCTGTGGCGGTCGGGTTTGGCCAGCGTGTCATCACCAAAACCCAGACGCCTTGGCGTCACCATCCCCATCGACCCTTATGATTCGCAAAAGTAGCCCTCAACCTGATCGTGGCATCTTCAAACCATCGAAGTTCCTTCGTCGATGGTCGTGTTGTTTTGCCATGATGTTGCTTGCTTCCGTCGGCATCGCCACGGCCAAGGGACCGATCCAGGTGTTCATCCTGGCCGGCCAGTCGAACATGGAGGGTAAGGGCGTGGTCTCGATGGATCACGAGCAATACTACAACGGTGGCAAAGGCAACCTCGTCTGGTCGATGGAACATTCGGCCAGCAAGGAGAAGATGAAGCACCTCAAGGATGCTGCCGGCAACTGGGTGGTGCGTGATGATGTGCAGATCTCCTACAAGGTGAAGGATGTCGTGCGTCAAGGTGGCCTGACCGTCGGTTACACCAATTTCGGCGGCAGCAGCCACATCGGACCGGAACTGCAGTTCGGGCATGTGATGGGCGACTATTTCGAAGAGCCGGTGCTGCTGATCAAGACCGCTTGGGGCGGCAAGAGTCTGTTTGTGGATTTCCGGCCGCCGAGTTCGGGTGGTCAGGTCGGTCCGTATTACACGCAGATGATTCAAGAGGTGCGTGAAGCGCTATCGGCGTTGGGAGATCAACCCTACCAGCTTGCCGGCTTCGTTTGGCAGCAGGGCTGGAACGACATGTGCGACAAGAACGCGATTCCGGAATATGCCGACAACCTGGTCAACCTGATCAAGGACCTGCGGGCGGAGTTCAAGGCGCCCAACCTGCCGGTGGTCGTGGGTGAGTTGGGCAATGGCGGACCGGATGCCAAGGGCGGCATGGCGGAATTCCGCAAGCAGCAGGAAGAGGGAACCAAGCGCATCGAAAACGCGCTGTTCGTGAAGACTTCCGCTTTCGCGCGCGATCCTCAGATGTCCCCGAATCCCGGCCACGGCCATCATTGGTCGGGCAATGCCGAGAGTTACTTCCTCATCGGCGATGCGCTGGGCGAGGGGATGAAGCGGCTACTTAAGGCGAAGTGATGACTGTGGGCAAGGTGCCATCCGTGGAAGAGCTCAAGAACCGAATCGCCTTACAATTCTCATGAAAGTGCTCGTCATCGAAGATGAAAGGAAGATCGCATCTTTCATTCGGAAAGGGCTTGAGGCGGAAGGATTTGTCGTGGATTCGAGTCATCATGGTGATGACGGGTTTGCTGCCGCGACCACACGCCCTTATGATGCAATCATCCTTGATATCATGTTGCCCGGCCGCGATGGGTTGAGCATCCTGCGCAACCTGAGGGAGCGGTCCATTGGCGTGCCTGTGATCCTTCTGAGCGCCCGCAGTGAGCTCAACGAGCGGATCGAGGGCTTGAATCTCGGAGCTGACGATTATCTGACCAAACCATTTTACATTGAAGAGCTTGTCGCGCGCCTTCATGTGGTGACACGCCGGGCGACAGGGTCTGGGCGGAGTTTGCTGCGAGTTGCCGATATGACGATGAACCTTCTTACTCGTGAAGTGGAACGGGCAGGGCGCAAGATCGAGTTGACCGCCCGCGAGTTTGAGTTGCTCGAACATCTGGCTCGCTCGCCGGGGCGGGTGCTGACACGGCCGCAGATCTGCGAACGGGTGTGGAATTACGACTTCGATCCCGGAACCAATCTGGTGGAGGTTTACATCCAGCGCTTGCGCAAGAAGCTGGAATCCCCGGATGAGGTGAAGTTGATCGAAACCATTCGCGGTGTGGGTTACCGCATCATTCCTGACACATGAAGGCATTGTCATTCCGCTTCAAGATCGCCGCTCTTTCCTGTCTGGTGTCCGGGCTGGTTATTGTGGGTTTCGGAGTCACCGCCTATGTGATGATTTCGCGCCAGAAGATCGAAGGGTTGGATGCCGAGATCCGCTCCTTGGGTTCGAGACACCCGGGTTGGATGGGAGGGCGTTGGAATATTGATCGCATGGACGAGAGTTTGGCTATGGTCGTGGGCGCCGCCGGAGGCGATTCGGTCATCATGGCGCTCAGGAATAAGGATGGTGTGGTTTTGCATCGCTCATCGGGTTGGCCGGCGGTGATGGATCCTGCACAACTCACTGGCACAGCACCTGGCTCCACGACGACCGCAGCTTCGGAAGTCTCCGTAACCGATGATGCAGGCGGAGGGTATGGGCGTGGTTGGGGTGGCGGAGGGCAGGGGCAAGGCCGTGGCATGGGTCGTGGTCCGGGTCGGATCGCGATGTCGCGCGCATATGGTTTCCAGACGGTGAGCAATGCTGCCGGGGAATGGCGGGTGGGCATGTTGGATGCTGCGGGCTCCACCTTGATCATTGGCATACACACCGGATCGCTGCGCTCCGAACTCAGACAACTGCGCAACGTCGGGCTCCTGATCCTTCTGCCCGCCTTGTTGCTTGTGGCGATTGGTGGTTGGCTGATCTCGGGTCAGGCATTGCGCCCCATTCGGACCATCGCCAATACTGCCGAGCATGTCACCGCCAGCGGCCTGGACCAACGCATACCGCTTTCCCATGCCGACCCCGAGATCACTCGGGTCATTCTGGTTCTCAACCGCATGATGGACCGCTTGCAAAGCAGTTTCCAGCAGGCGACCCGTTTCAGTGCCGATGCTTCACATGAGCTCAGGACACCCTTGGCCATCATGCAGGGTGAACTTGAGAACGCGATTCAGGAAGCCCGCCCCGGATCCAATGAGCAGCGGGTATTCGGTAATCTTCTGGAGGAGACACAGCGGCTAAAGACCATCACGGCCGGGCTGTTGATGCTGACGCGGGCCGATGCGGGGCAGTTGGCCCCGAGGCTTCAGGCGGTGGATTTGTCGGCGATGCTGGAGGGGCTCATGGAAGATGTCCGTATGCTTGCCGAATCCGAGGGTTATGATTTCAAGGTGGATGTGCCATTCGGGGTCATCGTTCAGGGAGATCCGAGCCTGCTCCGTACCGCCTTGCTCAATCTGCTGGTCAATGCGGTGAAATACAATGAGCCGGGAGGGCGTGTCGAAGTGACCCTTGAATCAAGAGATGGAAAGGTCACGATCATCATTGGCAATTCAGGTCCAGGCATCCCGGTGTCGGATCAACCCCTGGTGTTCGGCCGTTTTCACCGGGTGGATGTGGCGCGGCAACGCAAGGTGGATGGTCTTGGTCTCGGACTCAGTCTGGCGCGTGAGATGGTGCGTGCACAGGGTGGTGAACTTGTGCTTCAGGGAAGTCGGCCCGGTTGGACCAGCTTCATGGTCACCATGGCGGGTGCATGAGTGGATGTGGTCTCGGTCTGCCGGATGCGGCGGTCATGATGGCGGGAAAGCACCCTACGCATGAACATGGTGATTTCCCGCCCTCGGCCAGGATGTTGAAACCTTTCCAATATCCGGTGCCGCACCCGAACCAATCGGAGTAACCGCACGAAGCCATCAGCCCATCAGCCAGCACAGGAGCAGCACAAGGATTTGGGACAGGTTTTAGCGCCCGCCATGCCAGCCGTGCCGTCTGGCATTGGGCTGCTTGGGTGATCCGCCTCCATTCTTGCCGCAGCCGTTGCCTTTGCCGCAGCCCCCTGCGCCGCAACCTTGCCCATTCTGGCTGAGTATGGCCCGGACTTCGGCTTCGGTCAGTGCTTCGGCGGTGTAACCACCACCACGGGCTTCCAGATTGCGATGGAATGCCCGGAAGTGGTTACCGGAAGCGACTTCCAATTGCGTCAGTACATCCTTGTGCTGCGGAAAATCCTTCAGGGCCCTGCGCAAGGCGGCGATATCATTGTCTTCGAGGCGGACTCCGACGCGACAAGCATCTGCCTCGGATCGCCGTCCTTCTTGCAGCCATTTGTCGAAGGTTTCATCAAGACCGGGCGAAACAAAGCGCCGCCCTGCTGCGGGTTCTGGCAATGCGATGCCCTCGGCCTTGAGTATGGTGGCCATGGCTTCGCGATGGCGGGATTCGGATGATGGGATGTTCTGCAGGGGCATGATGTCGGAGTGGATGCGACCCAGTGCGACATACAGATCGTGTGCGAGAATTTCATCTTCGTAGAGGCGGATGAGGTCCGAGGGATCCGCGGCGCTGAGCGTAGAGGCACCCATCAGAAAGAGGATTGGAATCAGACATGCTTTCATCGTGTTGCGTGGTTGATGTTGGCAGGAGGTCAGTGGATTCAGAAGCGTCCATGGCCACCACCTTGTCTGCCCATGCCGTGGCGGTGCTGTTGCCCTTGACCGTTACCATTGCCGTTGCGTGCCCGTTTCTGTTGCCGTTGTTGTTGCCCTGCTCCTTGACAATTGTCCTGACCGTTGCGGTTGCGCTCCTGTTGGCATTGCTCTTGCCGTTGTTGTTCGCTTCCTGCGGCGTATGTCCAGTTGCTGGCGGCGAGGAGCAGAGTGGCAGTAATCAGCGTGGTGATGTGGATGGTTTTCATGGTCATGTGTGTTTTGGTTTCGCGTGCGTCCGTTTGGGCGCTTCCTGCATGAAATCAATGATCGCGACATGAATGAATCCCGTGGTCTATGATTACAAATCTGTCATTTTTTCTCGCCGAGCGGCGGCATTGGCGTTTGGTGTCGCCATGCTATCCGCGGGGCATGGGAGTCAATGCGGTGATGAACATGAAGAAGGAGGGGGGTGGCGATTGAGCCCGCGGCGCGGAAGATCGCGACCTGATGGTTTTCAGGTGGGTGATGGGTTTTTCATCCTCCAACTACCTGCAATTTCCTGCTGGCCGGGCACGTATCTGCGGGTAGATGAAGCTGACCGGTATCTTGTTGGTGCTTCTGTGCTTGTTCTGCCCGGCTTGGGTGTCCGCGGCCGAGGTGCAGGCAACTGACCTCCGGTGCGAGCATCTCAGCAACCCTCTCGGTATTGATTCGGTTACCCCTCGCCTGTCCTGGCGGATGGACGACGCTGTGCATCTGGTGGGTCGCAAGCAATCCGCCTATCGTATTTTGGTCGCGTCCTCGAAGGAGCGCCTCGACAAGGAAGAGGCGGATCGCTGGGACAGCGGCAAGGTGGCCTCGAGCCAGTCGCATCTGGTTCCCTATGCCGGCAAGTCGCTTGGTTCCCACATGGAGTGCTTCTGGAAAGTCAAACTCTGGACCGAGACCGGAACCGAGACGCCATGGAGCCCGGTGGCCCGCTTTACGATCGGTTTGCTTAACGAGTCCGATTGGCAGGGGCCGTGGATGACTTGCGGTGATGATCCGCAAACCCAGCAGCCCGTGCCTGTCACCAAGCACCTGTGGTTCCGCCATCCCCTGCAATTGGCAGAGGCACCGGCCAGCGCGGTCATTCACATCGCATCGATCGGATACCATGAACTCCACATCAACGGCAAAAAGGCCGATGATCGTGTGCTGGCTCCCACGCTGACGCGCTTGGATAAGCGGGTTCATTATGTCAGCTACGACATCGCGCCGTTGCTGCAGGCAGGAACGAATGTCATCGGCATCCACTACGGTCCGGGTTGGTCGCGCTATGATTATTTCAAGACCTCGCCGGCCATCCGGGTTCAACTGCATGGCAGGACAGTGGATGGTCTCAAGATCGAACTGAGCTCCGGCAAGCACTGGCGCTACCGGGTGGCTGCCAGCGAGAACCTCGGCAAATGGCAGTGGGGGAACAACGGTGGCGAGAGTATCGATGCTCGGCGATTTCTGCCGGAGTGGAACCTTGCTGCTTTTGACGACAGTAGCTGGGCGAACGCTGTCGAGACGGACAAAAAGGTCATTCTGTCGGCGGAAATGATCCCACCATCGCGCGTCATCGCGACGATTCCCGCCGTCAGTGTGAAGCCGGCGGGCACGACGAAGGATGGTTCCCCGTTGCATGAGGTGCTGCTGGAGAAGAATTTTACCGGTTTCTTGCGGCTCAAATTGCGCGGCCAGTCGAGTGGCGACCGGATCCTCATTACGGTAGCCGATGCGCCCAGTCCGAAGTCGGTGTTCAATCAGGTTTCGGAATACCTTTGCTCGGGCGCGGCCGAGGAGGTCTTTGAGAACCGCTTCAACTACTGTGCCGGGCGTTATCTGACGATCCAAGGGCTCAAGCAGGAGCCGCGCCTGGAAGACATCACGGGCCTGGCCGTCTCCAATTCGCTCGAGCGCGTGGGGTCGTTCTCCTGCTCGAACGAGTTACTCAACCGCATCTACGAAACCGATGTCTGGACCTATCTGGCCAACACGACCGAAGGCTACACCGCCGACTGCCCCCACCGCGAGCGCATGGGCTATGGTGAAGTGGCATTCGCCACGTCATGGGGCATCGGTCTGCCGAATTTCCAGACCGGCGCGTTTCACAACAAGGTGGTGCGCGATTGGGCCGATGTGCAAGAGCAGAACGGCTGGATTCATCATACGGCACCACAGATCAATGAGCATTACGGTGGCGTGATGTGGAGCAGCGCCGGCATCAATGTGGCCGAGGAAACCTACCTGCACCATGGCGACACCAGGGTATTGGAAGCCAATCATGAGTCCGCGCGGCGCTGGCTGGACTTTCTCCATCAACATGTCGAGGACGGCCTGCTCTGCCCCTACACCAAGCATTGGGGGAAATTCCTCGGCGATTGGGCTGCGCCTGGGGGTCGCAAGGAGCGCGGTGACAGTCGGGAGGCGAAGTATTTCAACAATTGCGTCTACGCCAAGAACCTTGCCGACTTCATCAGGCACTCGGAGGTGCTTGGTAGGACGGAGGGTGTGGAAGTTTACCGGGAGCGTCTGCAGCATTTGCGCGACCGGATCCACCGGGAATTTTACGACGCAGGATCGCGTGTCTATTGCCAAGGAACCCAAGTGCAGAATGCCTTCGCGCTTCTCAGCGGCGTGTGCCCGCCGGACTTGCGCGACGCCCTGCGGCGCAAGGTTTCCGATGACGTCCGCCGGCTCGGTTATCTCGACATGGGCAGTTCCGGTCTGCCGGTGCTCTTGAAATACCTGATCGAGCAATCCGGTGATGCCGGTGTGCTCTTCGGGCCGCTTACCCGCACCACCGCGCCGAGTTACGGGTATTTTCTCAAAGAGGGGCAAAGCACCTGGCCCGAATATTGGGAGCCCAGGGAAAGCAACATCCACACCTGTTACACGGGCATCGCCTCATGGTTCATCAAGAGCATCGGCGGCATCCGTCCTGATCCCGCTCACCCCGGATACCAGCGATTCCTCATCGATCCCGTGATGGCGGGCGACCTTAGTCATGCCCGGGCATGCACACAGTCGCCCTATGGACAAATCGTCAGCGAGTGGAGGAGGGAGGGGGAGAAGTTCCATCTCGACATTGAAATTCCGCCGAACTCCTCAGCGACCGTCCATTTGCCCACGGCGGATGCTCAAGCCATCCGCAGCGGAGGGGTGATCATGACAGGGGTTTCCGTTCTTGCCGTGGAATCCGATCGCACGGTAATTCAGGTTGAATCCGGTCGTTATTCGTTTGATGGGGTTCTTCAGGCTAAAGCTGAGTGATGGGTGAGTTGGAGAATCAAGGGTGAGCGGTAGTTTCCGATCGGGCACGCCGAGCAGCGGCATTGGTGGTGGGGACTCCTGTAATAACCGCATGGGCAACGGTTTATCGTAGAAACCAGCATGAGGCAGAAATACCACATGCAATCCTGACTGCCATGGCATCAGAGAAATTGAAAGCCCGAGGGCCGCTGGATACGTAGAGGATTTCCGTGAGTTTTGCCTCGATTTTAACATCTTTTTTGGCTGCTTCTCTTTGCATGGCTGGAACATGTGGCATCAGTGCTGCCGGGGTCACTGTCACGAGTTCATGGGTCGAGGGAATCGGTGAGGAGGAAGGCATCATGCGCCGCGACCCCAGCGACATCATCAGGGTGAAGGACCTATACTACGTCTGGTATTCCAAAGGGGCGTTTCCTCATGGTTATGACGCCAGCGTGTTTTATGCGACCTCCCCCGATGGTCGGCGCTGGACCGAAAAGGGGGAAGCGCTGGCGCGCGGTCCGCAGGGCAGTTGGGACGAGCAGAGTGTTTTCACTCCCAATATCCTGGTGGAGGAGGGAAAATACTGGCTGTTCTATACGGCGGTTCCGAAGCCGTTTTTCAACAGCGGACCGGAGATCACCAAGACAGCGATCGGTATCGCGGTTGCCGATTCACCCGATGGTCCATGGAGAAAGCTGGAAAGCAACCCTGCCCTCAAAGCCACCGATGATCCCGCGAAGTTCGACAGTCTGCGTGTTGATGATGCGTGCCTGATCGTTCGGGATGGCAAGTATTGGTTGTATTTTAAGGGCCGGCAGTGGGACAAATCCTACACCGAGACCAAGATGGGCGTGGCCATCGCGGAGAAACCGGGAGGGCCGTATATTCGACATCCGGGTAACCCAGTTATTGCGGGCGGGCACGAGGTGGTGGTCTGGCCTTATGGCAAAGGGGTTGTCGCTCAAATTGGAGGCATTGGAACCGAGGAAGTGCGAAATACCATCCAGTATGCCGAGGATGGACTCGCCTTCTCCAAGATGATGAAAGCTCCGGGAGGCTTTCCAACCGGAGCAGGAACTTACAGGCCCGAGGCCTTCACCGACAGCGGCAAAGGGGGAATGATCGAGTGGGGTTTGGAGATCCGTGGGAAAAAGGGTGCCTTGCCATTCCTGGGCCGCTTTGATTGTGCATGGAAGAATCCATGAATGCCTTTGCCATTTGTTCCGCCACCCTCGTTCTAACAACGAAAAACGCCGAATCTCCCATCAGAAACTGCCACGTCCAACCTCATGATCTCAAGACCTCGCAACGGCTCGTTTTGTCGATTGGTTTCCATCTTGCTGGGCTCATGTTTCGGTATCTCGCATCTTCCCGCCAATCAGCCACTTAAGGTTTACATCATGGCCGGGCAGTCCAACATGGTGGGAACGGGTGCAATCAGCACATTTGATTCCATCGGCGATGATCCGAAAACGGCGCCATTGCTCAAGCAGATGCGGGGTGATGATGGGAAACCCTATGTCTGCAAACGGGTGTGGATCTCGTATCTCAACGGCAGGCAGAACCAATACGGCGGCGAGGGAATTGGTAGATTGACCGCCGGATACGGACTGCGGGAAAAGGACAAGCACGATCAGCCTTGGGATCATATCGGGCCCGAATACCTGTTCGGCATCACCATGGAACAGGCTTATGACGGTCCAATCCTGATCATCAAGACGGCCTGGGGCGGCCAGAGTCTGAGCACCCATTTCCGCTCGCCCGGGTCCGGACCCTATCAACTGAATGATTGGCAAAAGGAGGATTACGCCAAGCGAGGGATTCTTGAAAGCGTGTTGGAAAGACAGAGGAAGGAAACGGGGCAGAACTACCGCTGGATGATGGACCACGTCAAAAAGGTTCTGGGTGACATCAAGTGCGTCTATCCGGGCTACGACGAGAGTCAGGGGTATCAGTTGGCGGGTTTTGTCTGGTTTCAGGGATTCAATGATTTGATCGACGGCCATACCTATCCACCCGGATTGGGAGACAATCGCTACGACCAATACAGCACCTTGCTGGCTCAGTTCATTCGCGATGTGCGCAAGGATCTGAAAGCGCCCGATCTTCCATTCGTCATCGGCGTGGCCGGACAGAACGGCAATTTCACTCCGGGCACCTATGATACAAGAGGTGGGCCGGAGAAATCGATGAGGCTGTTTCGCAAGGCCATGGCGGCACCCGCTGAGATGCCGGAGTTCAAAGGGACTGTTGCCGCGGTTCAAACGGCACCCTATTGGGACGAGAAGCTCGGTGCTCTGAGCATGAAAAGCCTCGAGATCCATTGGGCAGGCCAACGCATCGACAAACAGCAGATGGAGGAGCGCGCCAAGCTCGAGGAGTTGCCTGCCAATGAGAGGAGGAAACGCCAGAACGAACTGAATGAAGCGAAGAAAGCACAGCTGGAAACGCTGCGCGCCGAACTGTTCACGCAAGAGGAAGAGGCCTACTTGAAACGCGCTTCCGGTCCGGGCGGGTCGATCCACTATTTCGGCACCGCCAAGTTCCACGCCCAGGCAGGCAAGGCGTTTGCTGAGGCAATGATTGAGATGATGGAAGATAAGGAGAAATAGGAATGAAAAGAACTCGGTGACCGGGCATTGTGTTGTACAGGCATCTTCCGTGGCGTTCGGGAGGGGTGGACCTGTCACGGTTGGGCTGGACTGCAGTAAATGCGATACGATGACAGATTTGGTCAACAAGCATGCGGTGCCGGATCCGACCGGCCCGCACAGGTGGATTCGGCTCAGAAAACGATCGGCACTGGATCGCTTCGAGGATGTCTTTCTGGCGGATGATCACCGATCCGTCGAGATCGGCCAAGGGTTCATGGCGCCGATAAACTTGAAGCGGGCAGGGAAGGTTGCGGCACCCGCAGCGCTACTTATTGATACGGCACCATCCTCGGACGGTTGATGGGTTTTATTACCGATAATCACCGCGCTCCGGTTGGTGTTCAGGTGCGTGAATCATGTTTTTTGTGCCTTTTCAGAAATCGAACTTGCACATTTCGCAAAAAGGCGAAATGTGATTTTCATGCCAAGCAAGCATTCCCAGGATCGGCTCGTGGCGGATGTGTTCAAGGCGCTGGGGCATCCGGCGCGGGTGAGGATGCTGCGGGCCTTGAGTGATGGGGAGAAGTGCGTCTGTGATCTGGTGGAAGTGTCAGGGTTGGGTTGGTCGACGGTTTCGCGGCATCTCTCGGTGATGAAGGCGGCAGGGGTGTTGTCGGATGAGAAGCGTGGCAAGCAGGTGATTTACCGGCTGGAACTGCCGTGTGCGGGGCGCTTCTTGGCTTGCTTGGATCAGCCCGAAAAGTTCCCCGAGATGCATGCGGCTTGTGCGTGTGACGGAGCTTGATGGAGGCATCAATGAAACAAGACCCGAAAAAGTTCGCCCTGTTGGCCGGAGTCTTCCTCCTCGCCTACTATCTGCCGTTCGACAACCCGAAGGTGTCCAACTCGATCATGGAGGCTTTTCGGCTGCTTCAATGGTATGCCTTGCACCACACTTTGGCCTGCGTGGTGCCGGCGATGTTCATCGCCGGGGCGATCTCGACCTTCCTGTCGAAGGAGGCGGTGATCAAATATCTCGGCCCCGGCTCGAAGCCGGTGCTGGCCTACACGGTGGCTTCGGTGGCGGGGATCATTCTGGCGGTCTGCTCGTGCAGCGTGCTGCCGATGTTCGCGGGCATCTATACGATGGGTGCGGGACTCGGCCCGGCGAGCGCGTTCCTGTATTCCGGCCCGGCGATCAATGTGCTGGCGGTGTTCCTTTCCACCCGCGTGTTGGGTCTCGACATCGGCGTGGCGAGGACCATCGGAGCGATCGTGTTCGCGGTCGTGATCGGCCTGTCGATGCGGCTGATTTTCCGTCGTGGTGAGAAACGCCGTCAAGACGTACAGATCCAAACCGCCGAAGCGAGCGCCGTCCGCCCGCTGTGGAAGACGGCTCTGTTTTTCCTCGGCATGATCCTCTTCCTGGTGTTCTCGGATTGGTACAACACCAACGAGGCGACTGTGGTGATGAAGGATGGCACGCGGATCGAGGCCAACATCCGCTACGATCGGCGTGATACCGTCGACATCCAGGAGTTCGATGCCGATGGTCAACTTGGCTCCGAGATCCGCCGATTGGATAAAAGCAATATCGCCGATGTCCAGAGCAAGCCGGGATTCGTGATGACCGTCCACGGCATGAAGTGGCGAATCGCCGGGGTGTTGGGCGTGCTCGTGCTGCTGATGGTCTGGCGCTGGTTCTCGCGGGACGAGATCAAGTCATGGATGGCTTCCACATGGGAATATACGATGCTGATTGTTCCGCTCCTGTTCGCGGGGGTTTTCGTTACCGGCTTCGTGGGTGGGCTCATTCCTGAGCAGGCGGTCGCCGGGGTGGTCGGTGGCAACTCGTTGCTTGCGAACTTCATCGCCTCTTTCGTCGGCATGATCTGGTATTTCGCGACCCTGACGGAAATCCCGATTGTCGAGATGCTGACCCGACTGGGTATGGGCAAGGGGCCCGCGCTATCGTTGCTGTTGGCTGGCCCCGCGCTGTCGCTGCCCAGCATCCTGGTCATCTATAAAATCATCGGTGCCCGTAAGACGCTTGTCTTCTGCACACTGACGGTCGTCGGCTCCACTCTCGTCGGCTACCTCTTCGGGCTGTTCGCCTGATTCTCCTCTCCATCACCACAACCCACCATGAAGAAACTCCACATCCTCGGAACCGGTTGTGCCAAGTGCAATCACCTGGCCGAAGTCACCACCAAGGCCAGTCAGGAACTGGCACTCGACTGCGAGATTGAGAAGGTCACCGACTTCCTGCGCTTCGCCGACTTCGGCGTGATGATCACCCCTGCGCTTGTCGTCGATGGCAAGCTCAAGGTCAGCGGCCGTGTGCCGACGATCGAGGAAATGAAGAGGCTGCTATCGGAATCCTGAACCGACCCATGGAATGAAAACAGCAACTCCATTCATGCGGGTCGCCTTGCTCGTGCTGGTCTTTGCGGGAATCGGCACATGGTCTTGGAAAAACTTCGGTCCGACACAGAATCCACCACCGACGACCGGCTCATCGGCGGCAGGCGATTCGGGCCAGGAAGCCGTGGCTCCCGCGCATCAGGTCTTGGTCACCTACTTCACGACCGACCAGCGTTGTCCGACCTGCCTCAAGATCGAAAAGCAGGCAAGGGAGGCCGTGGAGTCGGCCTTTGCCGAACAACTCGCCAACGGTGAAGTGCGGTTTGAGACCAAGAACTTCGACCGCGACGATAACAAGCACTTCATCAAGCAATACGAATTGTCGTTCAAGACCGTGGTGATCTCCAAGCTCCGCAACGGCAAGGAAGTCGATTGGGCGAAGTTCGATAAGGTATGGGATCTGGTGGGCGAACCTGAGGCGTTCGCCGCCTACCTGCAGGAGGGTGTCCGTAAACATCTCAAGAATGCCCCTGATGACTGAGTGGACGCTGATCGTCGGTGCGTTGTGGCTTGGGATCCTGACCTCGATCAGTCCCTGTCCGCTAGCGACCAACATTGCCGCGCTTGCCTTTCTCAGCCGCCGCTGCGACCGGCGTAGGGCCGTCGCATGGAGCAGCGTCGCCTACATCGCCGGCCGCATGACGGCCTATGTGGTATTGGCGTGCGCCATCGCAGCGGGTGTCCTCTCGGCTCCAGGGGTGGCGGATTTTCTGCGAACCAAGATGGAGGGATTGATCGGTCCCGGGTTGATTGTGGTCGGCATGTTGGTCGCCGGTTGGCTGTCGTTGAAGATTCCCGGCTTGGGCAACATCAATTCGCTCGGCAGCCGGCTGGCCACGAAAGGATTCATCGGGGAGTTCCTGATGGGGGCTGTTTTTGCGATGGCCTTCTGTCCGGTTTCCGCCGCTCTGTTTTTCGGTGGCCTGCTGCCCATGGTGATTCGCAGCGGTTCCACCGTTTGGTTGCCGGTTTCCTATGGGGTCGGAACCGCGTTACCCGTGATCATTGCGGTCACCCTTTTAGCCTGCGGGATTGGCATGGCCGCGGAGCGGCTGCGCAATTTGCAGACCATTGGTGCAAGGCTTCAACAAGCCACGGCATGGATCCTGATGGCTGTTGGGGTTTGGTTGACGGTCTCCCTATGGTGGAGGTGAGTGCTTGTCCGGTGCTTCCGTGAAATCCAGGAAAATCACTTTCCATCCAGCGAGCGGAACTGAATCGCCACCAGGATGTCGTCAGGGCGGATGGCTGTCGATCCGCCGAGGTCGGCGAGGGTGCGGGCGATCCTCTCAGCGGAGGCCGAGCGTTGGCTCAGGGCCATGGTTCATGCAGCTGATGGAGCGGTTGATGGTGTCGCCATGGGTTCTTCAAAGTGCCTTCAAGCTGCTCCGGGCCGTGGGGGATTGTTGTTGGTGGAGATGCTTAGAGGGTTTTTGAAACGGACTTGTTGGAAGCGTCCGAAATCCAGATCTGCGGTATGAATCTCCGCGTCGAGACGCAAGGCTACTGCGGCGATTTGGGCATCACTGGTCAGGTTGCCGGCTGTGCCAGCGGATTCGAGCAGGCCGAGAGCGGTCTCCACATCCTCTGCCAGCATTTCATGCAATTGAACCTGTGGTCTCGCCAGCCACGAGCGGACATGTGAAGCGGCCTCGGTTACCGCAAGTGGTGCATGGAAGACTCTTGGATGAGTCGAAATCCGCACAAAACCAAGGACGACGGTCGGTAAAAGGATCACGGCATCCCGGCCATTCATGAGTCGCTCCCACCATGTCTTGGCAGCGCCGTGAAATGGGCTGCTCTGGTCATAAGTGTAGAGCAGGAGGTTGGTGTCCGGTAGAATCATGAGCTGCGCTCGCTCAGTTTGCGGGTAATTTCCAAATACGCTTCCGCTTCCAAGTCGTCTGCCAGGTGGTTGAATCCGGCTGGATCCAGACCAGTCCGCAAGCCCATCGCGCGAGATTCCACCACGAAGGGCTCAGTGGGCTGAACCTCGGAAGTCCGGGCGATTCCCGCCCGCAGGGTATCATTCAGAACCTTCTTGAACGGTCGATGGGTTCGCATCGCGGTCTCACGCAAAATGCGCTCGATATCGCGGTCTAAAGTTACCGTAGTTCTCATAAACGCATCATGATGCCAAATGATGATGATGTCAAGATGCCTATATGACCAAGAAGCTCTGAACTTAGGAAAAGAGCTTCCGGTCCAGCGAGCTGAACTGGATCGCCACCAGGATGTCGTCAGGGCGGATGGATTCGGAGCCTGCGAGGTCGGCGAGGGTGCGTGCGACCTTGAGGATGCGGTTGTGGGCGCGGGCGCTGAAGTTCAGCTCGTGCATCGCGTGTTCGAGGTAACCTTGGGCGGTGGTGTCGAGTTCACAGCAGGTCTTCTGCTGGCGGTTACTCATCGTCGCGTTGGTGGTGGCTTTGGAGCGGCCGTAGCGTTGGCGCTGAATGTCGCGTGCGGCCTCGACGCGCGCGCGGATGGTAGCCGATCACTTTCTGTCCTCGCCGGGCGACTGCAGTTCCTGAAAAGTCACGGCGGGGACTTCGAAATGGCACCCCTCCTTCAGCGCTTGTCTTTTCACCACTTCGATCCTGTTCGCGATTTCGGTGCCGGGCCGGTTGTGCCCCCTATCACCAATTCGGCATTAACCAGGGTGGTGCGGCGGTCGTTCTGGCCACGGCTGATGTTGCGCGCCCACTGCACCATTCGCCTTGCCACGGCCGCGCTGTCCCAGCGGATGTGGGTGACGACCGGGCGGCACCAACTCAACACCGGGTCCGTGTCGCTGCAGGCCAGGGAGACATCCTCAGGGGCGTGGATGCCCTTGCGCGCAAGGTGGTCCCGGGCGGCAATCAGCAGCATCGGTTCATCGAAGAGCAGGGCGGTGGGTGGGGTGTGACCAAACAGCGAATCGAGCAGGCGCAGCAACTCGTCGGGGCTGTCCCCCCAGTCGGGCAGGTGGTAAGGGCCGGTTGTGATGCCATGCCGCGCAAGTTCCTCCATGAAGCGGCGCTCAGCTCCCCCCAGATCCGGCTTCCTGCGGTCCTCCCGTACGACGTTGACGATGCGTCGATGGCCCATGGCCACCAGGCGCCCGATCCATTCGGCCATCGCCGGTAATTTCTTCGGGGACAGACAAGCCAGATTCAGGTTCAGAAAGCGGCCGAACAAGGCAAAGGTCGGGAAGGGTTGCCGTGAGAACCACTCCAGCACGTCGCGTGGCCCGGCCACCACGATCCAGGCGTCGCCCGCCTGCCTGCTGACGAAACGGGCGATGCGTTTGGCATCCATGCCGAGATCCTGCATGGTCTTGGTGGCGAAGTTGGCGTCGTGTCCGGCATGCTGCAGTCCGTGCAGCATGTCGAGCAGGTGGGCGGTCACCCGGTCACTGTCCTCGTAGGCCAGCACCTGAATCTGCAAGGGACGGGTGCTGGATGCGCCTTCCGGCAATACGATCCGCCGTGGGCGACCGTTTCCCTGGGAGACCAGCAGGCCCATTTGGGTCAGCCGCCGCATCGCGGTTTCGACCGTCCAATGGCTGCAGCCCAGCTCGTCGGCGAGCTGGTCGCGACCGGGCAGGGTGTGTCGCCAACGACCCTGCAGCATGCCCTGCTGAAGGATGTCGGTGACCTGGTCGGTGATCGAGGTGAGCGGCTTGCGGGGCACCCGGCCAACCTGCAGGAAACCTGACGGGTAGGCGAGCACAAATGGTGTTGTGACCCATGGGGTGAAAAGTAGGATGGGCTGAAACCAACCCCGTCCCTTTGATGATGCGCCTTCACCTGCTTGCCGGCATCGCAGCGGTCACCGGAAGTCTTGCATTTCTGGTGTCGCGCGCGGATTGCGCCACGGTGGCCTCGTATGACTTCGCCACCAGCGCGGCGGTCACCACCGAAGACTCGAATGTGACATCGACGGCCTTTGCGGCGTCCAGCGGTTTTGCGGCCTCGGCTTGGAGTTCCTCGGGCTTGAACTTTTTCACACGGCAGGCGCCCCTGTCCTTTGATGTCAATTCCGGCTATGTCGGCTTTACGGTGACTGCGGAACCCGGGTTTCAACTGAACCTGACCCAGTTGAGCTTCAATTACTTTGCCACGCGCGGCGCCCCGAGATCGTTGGATTACACCGAAACCCTGTATGTGCGCACCAGTGCGGATGGATTTGCTGCGGATCTTTCGGGGAACTACAGCCTGAATCCTTTCACTTCCAATGGCACTGTGCAATCGGCCAGCTTTGATCTCAGTGGAGCTTCGTTCCAAGGTTTGGGAAGCCTGGAGGTGAGGATCTATCAGGTCATCAATGACACCGTTAATGAATTCAACGACATCAGCCGCACCGACAACGTCCTGCTGCAAGGCAGTGTGGCTGCTATACCTGAACCCTCGGCAGTGCTGCTCGGAATCCTCGGCTCCCTGCTGCTGCTGCGCCGCCGCCGTGGTTGAGCGCCGCAAGTCATGAAATGTCAGATGAATATTTCCACATTCAAATCATGAAAACCAATCCGATGCGCTCCACATGGTTTCCCGCCGCAGTGGCTCTCGGTATGGCTTGCGCGTGCGCCCCTTGCCATGCGGCCACGGTCATCACCATCCAACAAGCCGGCTTTGAGGGTGCCCCCAGCCGCGGAGCCGTCAATCTGTCCCCGTGGAGGCGCAGCAGCCAAGCCGATGGCAGCGGCAACGCCAATCAGGTTGGCATTGAGAGCTATGCGTCCTTGGGAACGAAACTGGATGCCATCCCAGGCGGTGGGAACTACCTCTATTACAACAACAGTGCCGGCGAGAGCATCTATCAAACCCTCGCGGCAACCCTCGCGGCCAACACGACCTACACCCTGAGTATTCAGGCCATTGACCGATCGGACCTCGGGTTTCAGGCGTCCTCGTTGCGGCTCGGCTACGTTCCTGGAACCGACAATGGCAGCACCGGCGACCTCATTGCCAACAGCTTTTATGGCGAATACCTGCTGACCCCGACGAGCGTGGTCAACCCCACGCCAATAAATTCGCCGGTTCCGAGCACTAATGACGGGACCACAAACCCGAATGATGGCTGGCAACTCTGGACCTACACCTTCACGACCGGAGCTTCCCCGGCCGGACTTGGCAGCCCGCTGCGTGTCGAAATCGTCGGCAGCGGGATCCAGTCGCTCTTCGACAACATCAGCCTGACGGCGGAGGCCATTCCCGAACCTTCGAGTGCCCTCTTGGGCGGAATTGGCCTGATGCTCCTGCTGCGCCGCCGACGCCGTGAAGCTTGATCCTCCCGACTCACGCAGGTGTGACTGCGGCGGGCAAGGCATTGCTAGGGGATATCCCCATACTATTTTGGCCGGCTTTGTCAGAGGAACGGATTGACGGCAACCACCCCACCGAAGTCTTGGCCGTGGTTGAGGTCTTCGGTCAGCAACTCGCGCGCTCCACTGCTTTGTGCGGCGGCGAGGATCATGGCATCCCATAAGGATAGCTGGTGACGGCCTTGCAGGGAGATGCCGAGTTTGAAAAGAGCGAGGGTATTGTCGATGACTTGCCAGTGAGTGAAATCTCCGACCAACGCGGCTGCCTCGGCAGGATTGTGACCACTGCGGATGAAATTCACGAAAAACTCCTGCAGCACCTGAACGCTGATGGTGCAGCGATCCGGATCTGACCAACCTTGTTCGATCAGGGAGATGGCAATACTCCGTTTCTCAGGCGCATCGAGATCGTATGCGTAAAGCAGAATGTTGGTATCGAAGAAGCGTTTAGCGGTCATGGGTTTCCTCTCTGCTCAGCGGCTTGCCACCCAGATGGTATCCCTGTCGTAGCCGGGCGAGCGCGTCGGCAGGTGCTGTAGGCTTGGCCTCCTGACGGAGGATTGTCTCCAGTCCTTCGATCACCAGGTTTTTGATGGTCGTGCGCCGACGCGCTGCGGCGATCTTCGTCTGTTGGAAGATCGCGTCGGGCAGGTCGATTGTCGTTTTCATATGGCCATATTTACAGGAATATATACAAAATGTCAAGTTGGCATGGTCATGAGGGTTGGGATGGTTGCCCCATGAACATTCGATTTCATGGCTTTTTGGAAACGCGCGACGCCAGAACCGTGAGCAGGGTGTCGAGGACTGCGGGGAGGTTTTCGCTGAGATCGGAAGTGAGGAACCGGAGGATGAAGTAACCATGGCGCTGAAGCAGTTGGTCCTTGCGGCGGTCACTGCGCCAGGCTTCCGGGTCGCCGAGGTGTTGTGGACCATCGAGTTCGATGACGAGCCTGGCTTCAGCGCAAAGGAAATCCACCTCCATCTGACCATTGAGATCGAACGGGATTGGCAGCTTGGCATTGAGGCTGAACCGGTCGCGGGTGGCATCGAGGGTTTGCAAGCGACGGTGGAGAAATACCTCTGAGGCGCTTCGGGCGTTGGGTTTGCTATGCGTTGGCTGTGCGGTCTGGACACAAAGTTCGGCCAGCGGGACATCGACGCCGTCGAGAATCAGGCGTTTCACGGTGGCGGCATATTGCCGTTTCCATGTTGGATCGACGGGTAGAGGGACGGTTTGTGGCCATCCGGGTAGTGCGCTGCCGGGGAGAAGGATCGAATATCCGAGCGCTTCGTATGCGGCGCAGCGTTTGTCAAACATGCGGGAGAGCATGGGCGTGTCGAGATCGGCATAATCGTAAATCTGAACCAGACGCTTGTCGGCATGCAGACGGTGCAGACGTCCTGCATATTGGCTGATGGTGCCGCGCCATGAAACAGGCAGGGTGACAAAGAGGGTGTCCTGATTTGGAAACATCCGGTCGTATGAAGCCATTCCTATTTCGGGCCGTCGCTCCATCGCTTCACTCAGGAGATAGGTGCCCAATCTGCGCGCGATGGAAGCTGGGATTGGCTCTGCAAAAAACAACCACAGGTGCGCACCTTCACCCGAGCGTGAGCGCTCCATGGCGAGTGGCAATTTCAATTCCTTCACCACGGCGGCGAGCGCATGACTATCAGTTTGCCAATGCTCACCATCGAGATCGATTGCCAGTAAATGACAGGACTCGTCCGGTAGCATCGGATACACACCCATGACAAATGGCCTGCGATTGGAGTCCATTCCTGATAGATGCCAGCGAATGACGTGATCATCGACCGGGGTCCACTTCTGATGGGGGCAATCCGAGCACTTGATGCGCGGTTTTTCACAAATGCCTTTGATCCATTCGTTGGCGCAGGCCGGGGAATATCCGGCACGCCCTGTTTTGGCGCTCTCGAAGCGCTGGGGGAAGACGTCGCTGCGTCCCCGGAAAAGATCGCGGAAGCGGGCGATCTTCTCGGCGGAGCTCGAGTGCTGGTGCAGAGACATGGCTCATGAAATCAGCGGGTTTTCACAAACCAGGTCGGGAAATGAGCTGAAGTCGCGGTCCGCTGACCACAGTCGTTTGATACCATGGTGAAGGCAAATGGCGGCGATGCGGGCATCGTGGATTTTCGGGCCCTTGATTTTTCCCGCGGTCGCCTGTTGCGCGAGGGTGTCCAAATAGCCGGGTCCCTCGCCCAGAAAACGTAGTCCCGGGCTTTGTTGCCATGCACGGATGGCATCCAGCGCAACGGGGAGAGGTGACGGAGGGTCGTAGACTTTCGGGTGGGTTACGATAGCGAGGAATTCGTGGACGCTTGGCCACGCAATCGCCCAAGGAGCTCCGGAACTGGCGAGCGCCCCAAGGCAAGCCAAGGCTTTGCCATGCCACGGTGAATCTTCGCGGTGGGCGTAGACGAGGAGGTTGGTGTCGACAGCGATCATGAATAAATGGCATCGCGGATCTTGTCCCAGGACGCGTCTTCAAATTCACGGCTGAGGCCCTTGCCGCCGAAGGTCACCGGGTGAATCTTTGTTTTTTGGGGCGTCTGATCGAGCGTGGCGGCAAGAGATTGTTCGATCAGCGAGCGCAGGGTGATGCCCTGCTTTCTCGCGCGGGCCTTGGCGCGGGCGAGAAGGTTGTCAGCAATCTCGATGGTTGTCTTCATATGGGCACCCATACCACACATCTGGTTCATGTCAAGGTCTCGCGGATGCATCAGGAAAAGAGCTTTCGGTCCAGCGAGCGGAACTGGATGGCTTCGAGGACATCCTCGGGGCGGATGGACTCGGAGCCCCCGAGGTCGGCGAGAGTTCGCGCTACTTTAAGAATCCGGTTGTGGGCGCGGGCGCTGAAGTTCAGCTCGTGCATCGCGTGTTCGAGGTAGCCTTGGGCGGTGGTGTCGAGTTCACAGCAGGCCTTCTGCTGGCGGTTACTCATCGTCGCGTTGGTGGTGGCTTTGGAGCGGCCGTAGCGTTGGCGCTGAATGTCGCGTGCGGCCTCGACGCGGGCGCGGATGGTGGCTGAAGACTCTCCACCTTCGCCGGGCGATTGCAGTTCGCGGAAGCTGACAGCTGGGACTTCGACATGGATGTCGATGCGGTCCAGGAGTGGTCCACTGATGCGCTGGCGGTAGTTTTCGATTTGTCTCACCGAGCATCGGCATTGGCGGAGCGGGTCCCCGTAATAACCGCAGGGACAGGGGTTCATGGCACTGATCAACATGAAGCGGGAAGGGAAGGTGAGGGAGCCGGCGGCGCGGCTGATCGTCACATGGCCGTCTTCAGACGGTTGGTGGGTTTCATGACTTCGATTTTCTCTTTGTATTGGGTCAGTATTCCTGGGCGAACAGGACAGTGGTCATGCTCCGGTCGGCCTCGGTGATCACGAAGATTTTCTGGGGTGCGGTCAAGTAGGCGCTGAGGATCCGGGCACCCTCCCGGAGGGCCTCCTCGTTTGCCAGCTTGTCGTCGGCGTCGAGGTCCCCCCAGTCCCCGCAGTGGTGGCGGCGGAGGTAGCGTGTGAGGTCGACACCGTGTTGTTCGGCCCAGGCGGTGACTGCTGAAGTGGCGTAGGTCCTCCCAAGGGGGAAGCGGGGTTCCATCAGGTTCATGGCTGTGGGGGTAAGTTCGCCGAAACCCATGATCCATGCGGCTTCGGCCAGTTCGCGGGGATTCATACTGTCGATAATAGATATTACCGCCCGATCTGGGCGGCGAAAGTCCGTCCGCTGCGGCGTCAGGTGATTAGTTTGGATGGCTCTGGTTTGTTGAGGCCCCCTTGGTTTGTTTGGGCTCCCCCTGGTTTGCTTGGGCTCCCCCTGGTTTGTTTGGACAACCCCCCTGGCTTGTTTGGGAGCCATAGCGGAGCCGGGTGGAGTCCGGAGGTTTAGGCCTCGTGAGGCCGCCCGCCCCCCACTCTCTCTTGATCGATCTCCTCTGCTATCCCAAACAAATCGGCACGACGTGCCTCTCCTCAACGGTGGGGTCGTCGTGCCGATTTGCTGACTCTCGGCCGCGGGTTAGCCGTCGGCGTGCCAGCTCTGCTGGCGCGGCGATGGCCACCGTTTGGGTGGCGATGGTGTTTTTTGTAGTTGTTGACGGCTGGCGGTATGCTCGGAGCGAGAGCGGAGGGCATTCCGCGTGGCAGGTGTTTTGGCAGGGTTTAGGTTTACGCCAGACACGGTTGCGGAGTGGGAGGAGTGCGGAGGCGATAGCCGGAGCCGACGAGCAGCTCTGCAACGGTGTCACGGCCTTGGGCTTTTCCGATGGTCGGGGCGTTGCGGGGCAGAGTCCCGCAGAGGGGGTGGAGAAAAAACCCGTTAGGGGATTTTCTCCAGGGGGAAACTTCCCCCTCCAAGGCATCCCCCGCCAAATCCCCCATACCCGTGTTCAAAAAAGGGTTGGTGGGTTTAGGCTGGGTTTCCCCCGGATTTCCATCCTCCGAGACTGCCGATGGGTGTATTCAGAAAAGGAGGAATCATCCCTAGAGGTGTATTATCAGGGTAGTATGGTCCTCGTAGATTCGATTTGAGTTCAGGATCAGTCAGCGAAGATGCCGTGTTTGGTTCCTGAGTGCTTTGGGAAATAGATGAGTAGCAGGCGGCCAGATCCCGGGGCATTTCCGGGAGAGTTGAGTTTTGAAGGTACGCGGTTTTTCCAAAGGGAGTATAGATTTGAAAGTTTGTGGGTACATGAAAAAACCCCCGCCTTATGGCGGGGGCTAGGAGGTATTAGTGAAATTATCAGTATGTATCTTGGATTAAGCTACACAGCATCAGCCAATATTTTTTCGGCTTTTTTGATAGTGGTAGGCGTGAGTTTCCCGTTTGTGCGCTTAGCGTTGTCGACTACCAGTTTGAGTTCTTTAAGTGCGCGCTCGGCTGCGGCGAGTGATTTTCGTGGACCGCCCAATTTTTTATCGGGGAAATATCGTACAAACGTGGTGCCAGCCCTGCTGACACAGAGTCGCCAACCTTCGAATGCTGCCATCTCATAGGTGAAGCGGGTAAGATTCTTTTTCGATTTCATGTCGGTGTGCGATAAGCTTGAAAAGCTGGGTGACATTTATCCAGCTTCTTTATGGGAAATGTTAACTTTAGGAAGGTTGGTGACTTCCCAAAAGATAGTGGGAGACTAGAGTGAGTTTATAGTAAAGCCCCTGTGTTTTCGGTTATTTTATCGGGGGTAGCTTAGGCTGTTCCCCCACTTGTTTTGGGGGGAGATTCCGATAATAGGTTTGGAGCGTGAGTAGGGCGAGGCAGGTACCCATGTGGGTGCCTGGGATGGCGCCTTCATTGTTCCCCAACCATTGTCCAGTTTTGAATTGGCTTTCGAGGAGGGAGTCTCGGAGGATGTGATGGTATTTGTTCCATTCATCCCCCCCGTCGTTTCGCATAGCTTGGAACAGATAGTATTGGTAATACGGGGTTTGCGCCATTTTGGCGCATTTTCCCGTGTTGTATCCTTCGGACTTGATGAACTCCAACATTTTCTTTGCAGGCTCCGATTTGCCCCTTCCCCCGAGTTGGAAGCAGAAGTAAGCGTTACAGGTCAGTTTTGGACGGTCTTTTGTGTTATCGTCGAGATTCTGCACGTAACCGACTCCACCCGCTTTGCTTTGGCGGGCTACGATTCCTTTCATGAATCGGTCGTAAATGGGTTGGAACCTTTCGTTCGGCCAGAGTCCTGTGAGTTGGCAAGCATACACTGCTTGCATGTGGAAAGCGCTGATGGATGTGTCACCCGCCTTGTCTTCGCGATACATGTATGCCCACCCTCCATTGTGGGACTGGCTTGACAGAACCCGATTGCCTGCGGTCTTCAGGGTTTCTTTGAGCTCAGGGATTTCGATGGAGAAGCTTTGGCAGAAGATATAGGCCTCTGCCAACGCATAGGTTGCGAGCGCATATTCGTAAACACCGGGGCCGCCTTTATCTCCCCAACTTCCGCGGGAGCCGAAGTGATGGTTCTTTTTGAATTGATCGAGGAGGAAGACTACTGCCTTGGTGAAGATCGCTTCGGATTCCGAATCTTCGGCGATTTCGCAATGTCCGGTCAGGACGAGGAGCGCAAATGAGGTTTCCGCATTTGGGTAGAGACTGCTTGGCAAGCCCCAGCTTCCATCCGGATTTTGTTTGGATTTGAGCCAATCAATGCCTTTTTGGATGGCGATTTCGGTTTGGGGGTTTCCCCCAGCTTCGAGCATGCGCTTGATGCGGGCTTCCCCGCAACGGTTTTGCATGGTGGTGGGGAGCGGGAGGTAGGGTTCTCGGGCGGTGCCGCTTCCACCGGAGTTGCTGTCGGTAGTGGTGGTGGCGGATGCAGAGGTGGGGTCGGTTGCCGCCACTGAAGAATCATTTTTCAATCTGCCCTTGGTATCATCGGTCGATTGCTTAATCAGTTTGGGATCCGATGTGGCTTGCTCTCCTAAACAGATTCCCTGCTGCGCGAGAAAGGCCACCAGCATCAGACGAATGAGATATTGCTGCTTTATCTTCATTGGCTTTAACCTTGTTTGGATCCTAATGCCCTACTTGCTTGGGTGGGAGGTTGCGGTAGTAGGTTTGGAGTGAGAGGAGGGCGAGACAAGTTCCCAAATGAGCGCCTTGCGCGTATTGGGATTGACCAACCCATTTTCCGTCTTCGAATTGGCTGGCTAGGAGCGAGTCGCGGAGGATGTGGTGGTATTTGTCCCAGTCTTCCCCGCCTGCATTACGCATCGCTTGGAACAGATAGTATTGGTAGTAGTCGGGTCCACTCACCTTGGCGTATTTTTCTGTGGTGTAACCTGCGGACTTGATGAATTCGAGCATCAGTTGGGCGGGTTTGGATTTGCCTCTGCTCCCCATTTGGAAGGCGAGGTAGGTTCCGCAGGTCAATTTCGGACTCTTGGTGGGGTCGGTTTGGTAACCAACCGCTCCTACGTTCTCTACTTGTTTGCTCTGGCGAGTCACAATCCATTTCATGAACTTGTCATAAATGGGTTGGAACCGTTCTTTGGGCCAGATGCCTGTTTGTTGGCAGGCGTAGAGGGCTTGGATTTGCCAAAGGGCCACTGAGGTTCTTCCTTCCGATCCTTGGCCGTAGGAGTAGTCCCAACCCCCTTTGGGGTTTTGTCCGCCCATGACTTGGTTCCCTGCCAGCCGGAGGGTGTTTTCCAGTTCAGGGATTTCCATGGAGAAGCTTTTGCAGAAGATGTAGGCTTCTGCCAAAGCGTAGGTGGCCACTGCGTGTTCGTAGGTGCCGGGTGAGCTCATCGTTGGTGCGGTGCACAGATGCCCATTCTTCTTGTATTGGTTGATGAGGAACACCACGGCTTTGTTGAATTGCTCTTCTGCGATGGAGTCTTCGGCGATCTCGCAGCTTCCGGTGAGGACGAGCAGTGCGAATCCCGTGTCGGCGTTTGCGTAGGCATTCCCCCAGCTTCCGTCTGGCTTTTGTTTGGATTTGAGCCAGTCGATGCCTTTTTGGATGGCGATTTCGGTTTGCGGGGTGCCGCCAGCTTCGAGCATGCGCTTGATGCGGGCTTCCCCGCAACGGTTTTGCATGTGGGTGGGAAGCGGGATGTAGGGTTCGCGGGCGGTGCCGCTTCCACCGGCGTTGCTGTCAGTAGTGGTGGTGGCGGGTGCAGAGGTGGGGTCGGTTGCCGCCACTGAAGGATCATGCATCAATCTGCTTTGGGTTTCATTGTCTGATCCCTCGGTCGGCTCGGGATCCAACTTGGCTTGCTGTCCTAAACAGATTCCCTGCTGCGCGAGAAAGGCCATCAGGATCAGACGAATGAGATATTGCTGCTTTATCTTCATTGGCTTTAACCTTCTTTTGATCCTAATGCCCTACTTGTTTGGGTGGGAGGTTGCGGTAGTAGGTTTGGAGAATTAGGTGGTTATTTATGTGGGTCGCCCTACGGCTCACGGATCAAGCCCTTGAGTCCCGCAAGTGCCTCCCGTGTGATGGGATCGTTGATGCTGTAGCTGGCGGGGCTGCCATCGTTGTTTTCCCCCCGGCTGATGTCGCGGAAGAAGACGAAGTTTCCGGAGACTTGGACGAACTCTTTTTGGTTGCGTTCTTCTTCGTCGATGCCTTTGTCAAGTTCGGCCGCCGGCTTGTTCATTTCGGCGAGGAAGTCCTTGGTCGCTTTGACTTTTCGGAACCAGTAGATTGCGGCTGGTTTGCGAATGGTTTCCAGCAATCCCATGAACTCTGCGAGGTTTTTGTCAGGCGTGCGAATCCACACGGCGTCGTGTTCGCTTACGAGTTTTTTGAGTTCGTCGGTGACTGCGAGGCTGGGGATTTCGACCACGTTGTCGTAGAGGATTTTGGCGTATGGGTCGTTGACGAGTGTGGCCACGGTGAGGGAATATCCCTCGGTGTCCAAAGGTGCGTCCTCAAGGGCTTTGCTGCTGTTGCTGATAACCAGGATTTTTTTTGATCCAGCGTCCACCGATTCCTTGAGAAACTTTTGGTCTTCCTCGCTGAGGAGTCCGAATTGGATCGGGGTCAGTTTGGTATCGCCCTTGCGGGTGACGTTGACCACACCTTGGCGGATCGAACGGATGGTCACGTCGAGCGTGCGCCCGTCCTTGCTGGTGAGCGTTCGTTCAAGCGGCAGGGCTTGTTTGGGGGAGCGTTTTTCAGGCGGGCCGAGCTTTTCGTAGCTGTTCCACACGGCGTGCTTGACTGGGGTGGCTTTTTCAAGGGTTTCCCAGCAACTAGGCACCTTTGGGTCGGTTCGCTTCTCTTCGATCATTGCTTTGGGGATTGCCAGGTCGAAGAAGTAGTGATCCTTACCCTTCAGAGTGACCACCACGTAGGGTGTGTCCCCGTCGGTTTGGATTTTGCGGAGGATGCCCATCGTTTGTCCGCTCAGGCTTTCGGTCATGCGACGGAAGCTTCGTTCGATGTGTTTGTATTCGGCGGGGATCTCCGCTTGCGGCCTGAGCGTGATGTAGGTTTTGCCTTTGGCTTCGTCGAAGAGAAAGAACTGGTTGCTCCCTGGGTAACGGTGGAAGTTGGAGATGCTGCCGTATGGGCCGATTTTTGAGCCTTCCGGTTTGTCGTGCGGGGCGGCAAAGAGCACCCAAGTGGCCGTGATGCTGGCGATGAGAGTCAAGGCGGAAGCATTCAGGTGGTTGTCATTGTTGATGCGGTATGCCAAGGCGCGGAGCTTGGCTGCGTTGGAAAGTTTGTTATTGGATGGATGGATTGGATTCATCTGGATTTCAGATTTGATGTAAGGGACTTTTAGTGTGTTAAGGATTTGGGAAACACAGCCATCTTGAAGGGGGATTGATGGAAATTCTGAGGTTGACCTTACGGGTTGAGGGTTTTTTCCAAAGGTGTAGGGTTGTGGATTGTGACGAACACACCGTGTGCGCTCTCCATGGTGTTGATGATATGGTCTGTGGGCAGTTGACCAGTCCATCCTTTTGGGAAGTCTTTGTCGGGCGGGATCTTGCCCCTGAAATAGGGAGTTTCTTTGTTCAGTATTTCGGCGGTTTCAATGGTGAGGAGCCCCCCTTGGAGGGTGGGGATCACGACTTTGTTCCCGCGGCGGGTTTCAGCCAAGAGCCGGGGGACAACGGCCTGTTTCAGGTAGTTTGAAAATTCTGGTGTGTTTACCAGTGATTTCCCGAGACGCACGACTTTGCCGTCTTTGGGTACGGGTATGCCTCCGGGCAGCGCGTGGGGGACTTGGAAGGCGTGAGCCGGTTTTTTGAGGATGGCCACGTGGTTGGGTAGTTTTTTCATGAACTCGTCCACTTTCATTTCTTCCATGCCTGGTTTGAGCCCTTCCACTTTGGGTTTGCGGCTACTGCTGACATCCCAAACGATGAACGCTTTGGTTTCCTTGTTGTAACCGGCAGTGATGAACAATTCGTGTTTGGGATACCCGGTGGAGGAGATGATGGGGCAATCGTCGTGGAGCAGGTCCAGAATCTTTTCGATTTTGGCCTCGTTTGGGTCGGCGATGGCACCGCGTTGCCCACGCTCCTCTTTTTCCTTACGTGAAGTTTTCTCCCCGTCGAAGTTTACGCTGTCGGTGTAGTAGCCGAAGCTGTCGGCCACGGCTTCCACCATGACGCTAGGAATGAGGTCTTTGGTTTGGGGAATAAGCTTCTCGATTTCGGAGGGGGTCATTTTGAGGTCGGGCTCTACGAACTTCACGCAGGCCAGCAGAATAGCTCCTTTGAGCTCGGCGCTTTTATCGGGCTTCTCCCCTGGGATCCCCAGTACGAGCATTTTTTCGTTGTTGATTCCCGTGATGTCCACCGGTACGGGAGCGGGTTGTCCGGCTGGTTTGGAATCTGTGTTGGGATTTGCCGTGCTTGAGGTGTAGACTCCTTCGGGGAGACTTGTCACGTAGGCGCGGTCGAGATCGGATAGCATCGCAACGGATATGGATAATTCCTTGCCATCGGATTTGCGCCGGAACAGCAGGGTGTTGCCCTTGCGGCCCAGGATGGTGCCTTCGATAGAACGCCCTTTGGAGTCGGTCAGAGTTTTGGCGATGGGAGCTGGGGCGGACTTTGGGGTGGTCGTGTCACTTGGTTGGGCAGTGGCAAGCGTAATGCATCCTAGTCCAATGATGTGGTATCGCGAGAGCATAGGTTGTACTGGTTAATTGATAATGATTTGCGGTGTTTTACCAGGGGCCACCCTTATTGATGGTAGCGCGCGCCCAGAAGTAGCGGATGTTGAGAGTGATGCATGCGAAGAAGTCGCAGATATGGCTGAGTCCGATCAGGATGAGTCCGAGGATGATTTTGGTGACACCAATGATGGTGTGGTAGATAGCCCTGATGAGCAGGGCTATGAAAATGAATCCGACGATGACTGTGATTAATCCTAACATACTGATGTTTCTAGTCAGCCCATCGCAAAATTGACAGAAAGGTCAATTTGTAGGTCATAATTCACGCCACCTACGGTGGACGGGGAGTTAGTAAGCTGCCACTGGACAGCCGCAACGGCCTTTAGCCTCTCCCTTTCGGGTGAGACCTGGACATGCGCCGCTGCCTCCCCGACCGTTTGGTCGAGTTGGCAGCAATGTTGCGGCATTGCTTACCGCCAGTGGTTTATGGGATTACTACGTCCCGTCCGCCCTAGTAGAGCGAACAACATTATCCAGCCTTGTTCCGCCGGGATTGACAAGGCGATTGTGGTTTTGCCAGAGGATTATGGGAGTGTTGGGTTTTGGAGCACCCCGGCGGCGTGGAGTTTTTGGGCTAGGCTACGCTTGCGGTCGCCGATGTTATCCCTCTTATTAGGGAGACCAGTGGGAGAATTACACACCAGTGGATCATGGGGTTTGTCTTGGCAGGCTTTGTTCTGGGTAAAAAAGCCCGCCGCCGGTGAAGGTAGCGGGTTGGTGATTGGGTGAGCGAAGGTTGGATCGCTCGCTTAATCTTCTGAGCTGTCGTCGAATTCGAACGTAGGATTGTCGCCTAGTTCGTTGATGAGATCCTCAATGTCGCCTTGTTCCCAGCGTTCATCGCTCCAATGGAGGCCGATGCTTTTGTATGCGGAAATCATGAGGGGGATTGCCCTTGGGTGGTCACTGGCGTGGATGAGCCAGAACATGATTTTGCCATCGTGGCCCTTTTCGTACATTGGGAAAGCGCGGGCGAATTTGTAGCCGAGTTCGTTCATGAATCGATTTTCCATGAATTGAGATCGTGCGTAGCTGTTCATTTCAACGAATGCTTGCCAGTCGTTGCCTCCCCACCATGCGTCGATTTGCTGAAGTTTTTCGGTCGTGGTGGATGATTTGATGGAGCGATTCATCCAGCCTTGGGCGAGGAAGTAAAAGAGTTCGATTTTAGTTCCTTGGGTTTTGTGGGTCGCTAAGGTTTTCACGAGATCCCAGGTGCACTCGTGAGTTCTTTGGTCGAGCAAGGCGAAGGCTGCTTTGTTGGCTTTGATCGGATGCTTCTTGAGGCACTTCGGGATTTCCTGGTTGCAGTCCCCAGGAAAGACCAGGACTTGGCGTTTCCAAAGTCGAGTGAAGCCTTGGCAGTATTTGGATCGGAGGTTGTCGAGGTATTGGATTTTCGATGGATCTTGTTCGAACAGGTAGGCTCTGTTGAGAAACTTGGATTCCTTTTCGAGGAAGCGTAGAGCTGCCCATGATTCTTCCCGGTCCTCTACTTTTTGTGGCCCAGCGAATGCGTCGATGTAGATGCCGTTTTTGGTGACGGAAAGGAATGAATAGAGGTAGCGGGCGATGAGTTGGGCTTTGTTGCGGGTCCAGATTTTACCTACGATTGATGCGGGTGTCGGTGGTTTCGCGCTATTGAAATCATCCAGTTCGAATAGCGCGCGCACTGGTTCCGATTCGGTCGAGGTACTCTTTTTGGCCATGGCTAGAGGTCGGTTGGAAATTCGTCCCATGTCCGACCATCGAGCAGGCGGCCGGCGAGCTTTTTGGACATGCGGGTCATCTCGGTGTCCATGACATCCATTGCCTTGCCCTTTTGATCGGTGGCTAGGTTGTCCGAAGGCACCCACTGGCCCCATTGTTTGAAGTGGAAGGAGACATGGTGTTTGACGGCTTGATCCCTGAGGCTTCGTGCCCAATCCGGGTGCATTGGTCTGGCGGCTCCGCCGCTTTCGCCGCCTGCGATGATCCAATCGATTCCGTGGAGTCCTTTGCTCTTGTTGGCTTTGATCCACGCTTTGAGGTTGATTTCCCCCAGCAGAGGTTCGCAGCTCAAAAACCGGACCTTGGCCCGGTGTTTGAGAAGGTGCGGAAGTCGTTCATCCGCGTATTTTTGAGTTTCGACGGTGGTGCCGAGCCAGATGTTGGCAGGCCAGTCTTTCTGCCATGGCACCATCTTTTCGATGTTCTCGGGTCTCTTGGTCAGTAGGAGCCAGTCGAGCATCGGGGTTGCGATGATGAGTTCCCAGAGTTTTTCCCTCCAGGGCTTTAGATCGGTTCGCCTTTCGAAAACATCGGCCATGGATGCGCAAAATACCCTGCGCCGCTCGCCGGTGGCTTCGGCTTCCGCATTCCAGCGGATTGGGTCACGCCAGTGGTTTTCCCCGAAGAACCGCCTGGGTGAGTTTTTCCCCCAGACGGGTTGGCCGACCCGTTTCGCCCAGGTTTCAGCGTAGCAGTGTTGGCACGCTGGGGATACTTTGGCGCACCCCCACCATGGGTTGAAGGTGTGGTGGGTCCATTCGATGGAAGAGTTTTTCGCCATGGTTTGATTCTAAATGCATGTCTGACGACTATTCTGTATGAAGATTCTCATGTCTTCGATAGATTGTCGGAGGTCGTCGGCGGTAAATGAAACATTTGTGGTGTTTTCCGGGTGATGGATCTGGTGACGAATATACTCAGTCAAAATGAGTTGTTGGGGCACTGTGGAACCATCTTTATTGAGTTTGTTGTATGGTCTGGTCGGCTTGCCGGTTTTGTATGCGGTCCAGAGGCTTTCCGCCTCAAGATACCCGTAGAGTTCGTTGTGGTATTCAACGGTTGATTCGTTGAATGCGGCGAAGTTTACCTCGTTCAAGCTCGGGTAGGGTAGTTCATGCTCTCGAACTCTGCGAATTTCTTCAGGTTTTTTGCCGGCGATCAAGAGAAGGTCGTTAAAGTTCAGTTGCTTAACAATATCTGGACTGTGTGTAGTGAGAAGAATTTGTGTCCGAGGGGTATTGGCGAGTTCTATGAGTGCGCGGATCAGAGATCTTTGGTGATCCGGATGTTGTGATGTCTCGGGTTCTTCGATTGCGTATACGACACTGGGAAGACCAAGCTCTTGTTGTCTGCGTTCTGCTTCTGCACGGAAAAAGCTAATCAAGATGAGACGTTTTACTCCACTTCCTCGCTTGTTGATTGGAATCTCCTCGTCCCCAGAAATTGCTACACTTTTGAATACGTCACCCCACTTTAGGGAAGCATGGTCAGGGATTTGAGGATTTAATGAAGAAGCGATTTCGGGATTCAGCTCCTTGAGCTTAGCCAGTGTTTGAGATGCAACTTTATCGAGTCGTGTCTTGACGGTTTCCGCAACCTTTGCGAGCGACTCTTGTATGGTTGGGTCTGCGATTATTTCCTTCACTGCGAAACGCATTGGATCTTGGATTTCATCATCTCCGTCGCTGTTTTTTCTGTCTGATTGGAATAGGGAGAAGAGGGGCATGTAGGATTTTAATTGATCCCAGACATTTTTGGCGTCGATTTTCGCGATTTCGATTTCGACTGTATCAAGTTTTAGGGTTTCTTGAGCCTCCCAGATTGCTTTTCGAATTTCAGAATTTTTTGTTTTATCATTACATTCGATGGACTGGTCGGTGAGAATTTTTTTCAGTTCCGCGTTTTTTTTGAGTAGGAGGTCCGAGCAATTCTCTGATGTTGGATGATTCGCGCGGATATAGACTTTTGCAGCGCCGGCATTTGGGTAACGTTTTATGACATGCAGCGTGCCATGTTCTGTGAGCAGATATTCATCTGCCAGAGTTGTTGTATTTGTGCTGTCGATGACGAGAGCGCTTGGCACGTTTTCGAACTCTACACCAATTTCTATGGTATCATCGCCGTTCTTTAGGTTATCTTTATTGATGTCTTGTTTGTCGAGTTTCACCACGCCCTTGCCTTCGTTAAAAAAGAAGTCGAGGGCTTCGAGTATAGTTGATTTTCCAATGTCATTCTTGCCAACGAGCACAAGGAGATCAGAGAATTCTATTTTCACCAATTCCGAGTATCCTCGGAATCCTTTTAGGGTGACTGCTTTGATTTTCATGCTTTCTTTTTTCGGGCTTTATTGGTCACGGTGACTGCTAGAGGGGAAACCAGTTGTTCGTAGAGCTGGAAGAGGTGTTCGACTCGTTCGCGGTCACTCTGGAATGCCTTGGCTCGGTAGCACTGGTCCACGGCACGATCCAAGGTTTCGTGGGCCTTGGTCAAAGCGGGGGGCATGGAGATTGGATCGTAGAGGTCGGCGAGGGTGGCATCGGGGAATTGTGCGCGTGCATCCAGCACGGCTTGTGCCGCTTTTTCGACTGCGGACCGCTGGGGTGCGGTGGGTTCGGGCCAGGGGAAGTTGTTGTAGACGAGTTTGGTTGAATAGCGGTATCGGCTTTCGAGCCGTCCGCATACCAACTTCATCCACGCCATGTGGATGCAAGAGCTGAGGACTCCGAAGTGGAATAGCGATGCGTCGGGGATGGCGGAGCAACTGTTGTGGATGATGTTTTCGGGATCGAAGTAGCCGAATGGGACGTATTTTCTCGTTTCGGAGGTGTGTTGTGGCACCACGATGAAATTGGATTTCGGTTGGCGGATTTCGGCGAACAGCGAGGGGCTTGATGCCAGACGGCGTGTTGCCTCTTTGTCGCTCTTGGTGCGAAATTCTGCGACTTTTTGAAGTCGCTCCCGGATGCCCTGGATGTTTCGCATGTCGGCTGGGTTGGCAGAACCCAGCCACAGGCACCACCTTTGTTTGCCGTGGAGGTATTCCTCGGCGCATAGTAGTGGTCGGATGTATTTTTTTGCATCTGGGTTGGCGGACTCGAAGGCTTGTCGGTCTTCTTCTTCAATGATGAGGTTTCCCCCGTCCGTTGGTTTGTTGCCGTAGATGCACCGTGGCACATCCGTTATGGGTTGAGTTCTCGAAACCACCGCTAGGTCAGGCCCTTCGACAAGATACGGGCTGATGTTGGCAGCCGTGGTCATGTGGTTGTTTTCGTCGAAGATGGTTTTGGATGTGGTGTCGTGTGCCGCGAACCCGATGATCACGACATGGACGTTCGCTTTGCCTTTGGCTTCGCTTGCCCATTTGAATGTTCGATAGGCGAAGTGGATCTTCAGGTTGAATTTCCCGAATAGTTCCCCCCAGAGTATACCCGGCTGCTCGCCTTGTGTGATTGAGTTGGTCGAGACGAAAGCGGTTTTGATATGGGTGCCTTGGATAAATTCTGCGGCAAGTCGGTACCAGCCGGTCACGTAGTCGAGCAGACCGTTGCCTTTCATCCCTTTCCAAACACGGTCAAGTTCCTCGCCTTGGCTATCGTCCATGAGATGTTTTCCAACGAACGGTGGGTTGCCGAGGATGTATGAGCACTTCTCTGGGGAGATGACGGTTTTCCAGTCGATTTGGAGGGCGTTGGCGGTGACGATGTTTGCGGCGTCGGTGAGTGGCAGGCGTAGGAAGTAGCGACCGAGTTCCTTGGACAGGTGCATGTTCGCTTGGTGGTCCATGAGCCACATGGCGACGCGGGCGATCTCGGCCGGGAAGTGGCCGATTTCGATGCCGTGGAATTGGGAGACCCGGACGCGGGTGAGGATTTCGATGTCGGTGATCGATTGTCCGGCTTGGCCGGACAATTCGAGTTCGGTTTTGATGACCTCGGTTTCCAGTGCGCGGAGTTCCCGGTAGGCGATGATGAGGAAGTTTCCGCAGCCGCAGGCCGGGTCGAGGAAGTTCAAGGTTGCGAGCTTGTCGTGGAAGGCCCGGACTCGGCGGAGATTTTCCTTCTTGTCCTTTAGGGTAAGGATCTGGGCGAATTCGGCCCGCAGGGCGTCCATGAACAGCGGGTTGATGACTTTGAGGATGTCGGGTTCCCCGGTGTAGTGCGCGCCTACTTGGCGGCGCTCCTTGGGTTCCATCACCCCTTGGAACATGGATCCGAAGATGGCCGGGCTGATTCGGGACCAGTCGAGGTTGGTGGTCGCGATCAAGGTATCGCGCATTTTCCGGTCGGTTCCCGCGAACGGCAGCTGGTCGGCGAAGAGCCGTCCGTTGACATAGGGGAAGGCCAGCAGGTGTTCGGCGAGGGTTTTTTGGCGTTTATCGTCCGGGGTATTGAGGATGGCGAAGAGCTGGGCGAGCTGAAGGCCGAGGTCGCTGCCGTCGTCGCGGGTGTGGTTGATAATGAAGCTGGTGAACTGGTTGGCTTCGAAGATTTGGGTATCTTCGGCGAACAGGCAAAACAGGATCCGGGTTAGTAGTTGGTCGAGTTGGTCGGCTGGATACCCCCCGTCGAGCAGGGCATCGTGGAGGGCGGCCATTTTCTCGGCGGCCTCGATGTTCACCGGGTCTTGCGGTTTAATTTGGACTTGGCGGATTCCGGCGAGAAAGCCGAAGGCCTCGACGTTCTTGGCGAGGTCTTCGAGTTTGATTTCGAGGTGGTTGTCTTCCTCCAGGTCGTGGAGGGCAATTCGGGCGAAGTCGGAGACGATGATGTAACGGGGCACTTCGTTGCGGCGGCCCTCATTGATCATGTCCTGGATGTAGCCCAGTGCCTGACTTTGGGCTTTGCCGAGGTCTTTGCCAGCGGACTTGTGTTCGGCGATCAGAACGCCTTTCCACAGCAGGTCGATGAAGTTTTTGCCCGTTCCGGTTATTTTTTTGACGGGGTCTTCGAAGGAGGCGACTTCCCGGCGGGTCCGTCCGAAAACTTGGAAAAACCCGTCCCAGAAGCTTTTGGCCTCGGCGTGTTCTCGGGTTTCCCCGGCCCATGTCTTGGCGAAGGCTTGGGCGCGGTCTCGGATTTCAGCAAGGGATAGGGTCAGCATACATTTTGGCGGTTGCCACTGGTCACTTGCATTTTTATTAGTGATTTTCGGTGTGTCGGCAAGGCTGGACGGTTTCATTGTCAAGATTTCTTGATTTTTTGTGGATTAAAAGTTTTCGCCGGAGGATTCGGCAGTGCCGGTATGTTGTTGTACGACACAAAGGCGGACGGGTTTCCCCGTCCGCCTTTGTGGTTTTGAGCTGATCCTGGGTTTTACACCGCCGCTGTCGCAAGCGGCAGTTCGGGATCTTCGGCCACGTGCGCAGTTGGCTCGTTGGTGTAATCGTGTTTGCCCTTTGCGCTCAAAAATTCGATTTCAGCGGCGTGCACCACGAGCTCGGCTTTGGCGGTGCCGTCGTTGGCTTTGTATGCGCGGGCTTCCGGGCGACCGATCACCAATAGCTTAGTGCCTTTGCCGATGTGAGGGGCAAGTTTTTCTGCTCGTTCCCCCCAGACTTTGACCGACACCCAGTCCACGAATTCGCGGTCACCCATCTTACGGTTGGTTGCGAGGCTGACGTTTAGGACGGGTGCTTTCCCTGGGGCTTTGACAAGACGACAGGTGCCAACATTTCCGATTATTTCTGTTTTCAGCATGGATGGGATTTTTGGGTGAGGATGGGGCGGCAAACGCCGGCCCGTTGGCTTTGGGCGGCGGATTTGAGTCCCGGAATTGGTCAGGGGTCAGTTCCAGCGGGACGAGTCTGCGTGGGTTCGTCCGGCCATTTGATCATGTCCTCGGTGATTTCGCGGAGATCGTCGTAGCTGATGCAGTCGTCCAGTTCGGATGGGTCGAGCTGTTTGTTGTATATCCAGTATCCGTTTATTCTATTGGGTAGCGGATTAGGATTATCGATGCGGATCGACAGATGTCCCCACATGTACCTGGCACAGATGATCCACCCGTTGTCGGTTACCCCACAGATGATCGTCGGGCATATTTGGGATTCGATTGTAGTGCTGATGACAATGATTTTTGTGGGCTCGTTCATGCAGCGGCGGTATGGTTGAAGCGGGCGATGGTTTCGAGCCGTGCCAGAAATTCCCGGAGGACCGGGCATCGGGAGCGGAGGTCTGCGGGGTGTTTCGGGTCTGGGATGACATGGCGGCCGACGGCGAGCGGGTTGGCTCCGCGATTGATTTCGGGCCACCGGCTTGCGAGGTATCGACCGCGGTCAAGTCCATCCGGCCCGTAGTATTCTTCGGGGATGTAGGCGTAGACGGGTCTGGTTGTCGCGAGGTCTTGTTGTGTGACGGCGTGGTGGATGCGTCCGATCTGGTTGGCGATTATGGCGTGCATAGGTCTTTTGCGGAGGTGATTTTGACGATTTCGGGGATGGGTTGGGTGGGTTCGGGCTGGGACTCGACGAGGACGGTGAGCATCACTTCCTCGACAAACCGGACGCCTTTTTTAGCGGCGATGGCTCCGGGAAGTTGGCGGTCTACCTCCCTCCGGTATGGCTCCCGCATCCGTAGGGGTAGTTGGGTTTCGACCTCCCGGGCGATGCGGTGGTAGTCGTCGGGGGTTAGCTCGGGGAGGCGGATCAGGGCCGAATTGAATCGGTTCGACAATTCCCTTGGCATTTTTTCGGCTATGATGTCGGCGGTTAGCTCTTGGTGCTCGGGGTTGATCTCCGCCCCGAATCCCATCGAGCGGCGCGATTGAGCGCCGTCGAACCAGTCCTGGAAAGTCGCGACCCCGAGGATATAGACCGTGTGCCGGAGTTTTTCCGTGAGTGTTTCGATGGGGACCGTTGTTGGGCAGTCGTTTTCGTCCGATTCCCCGTCGGGGCGGTTGAGTCCGGCCGGCCAACGACCGTCCGCGAGGTCAAATAGCTCGCTGCGGATGTAGCTTTTCCATGAGTTGTCGCCAGTTCGGTCGACAATTTTGTCGAGCTCGTCGACCACCAGCATGGTGCGGTCGTGGGCGGCGACGTGTTGCCCGATAACGGTGATGGTTTCGCGGGTTCCCCGGTTGTTCGCGCCGCAGGGCATCCAGTTGGGCGCGGACACCCTGAGCATGGATGCGCCGGCGGCCGCGGCTGCCATGGCGGCTACGGCCGTTTTTCCCGTGCCGCTCGGCGCGACCATTAGCGATGCCCACCGTGGCACGACGGGGAGTTCGAGCCACTCGCCCGAATAGTAGGCGCGGGCGCGTCGGGTAATTTCTGCGAGTGCGTCGCGTTGGTGTGCGAGTGGTTCCATCCACCACCCGTTTTTCTCGCCCCGGCAGGGCGGGAAACACCGCCCGGCTGGGCGTGAGTTCGGGTGTGATTATTCCATCGTGATTTATCCTGGTCCCGATTGGTTGGGGACTTTAAGAGGCACTACTTTTGCTTCGAGGATTGATTTGAGCGGGGCGAGGTGATAGTCGAGCCAGTGGCGGAACCCGTCGGGGAGAGGAATCATTTTGATCTGCTCACCGAAATTTTCCGTAAGCCATTTTGAGACTCGGCGGCCCGCTGCGAGTAGGTTTTCTGCGTAAAAAGTGGCTGTTGGGCAGACATTCAAGAAGTTCTCTAGGGATTTTATGGTGTTCTTATTTGGGAGGTTACCTATCGCAATTACGTTCGCGTTCTGGTGCTCCGGCAACGATTTGATGACCAGAGCATCGGTGGGCGTGGCGCAGATGACGTTGTGGGACGCATCGCGTTCGATCGCCAGGAACAACCCATTTTCTCCGGTTTCGATCACATTGACGTCCGGGAATGCCGGATCAACTACGATGCTACCGGTGTCCACAATCTGATTTTTTTCGTCCCAGTGTTGTTTCTGAAATATGATGTGACCTTCGCCGTTCGCGTCAATTCCACTGTTTATTTCTATGGCCTTCTCGTTGATATTCCATGCCCGTAGCTTGATGAGGAGGTCGCTCCATTTGGAGTCGTCCGGAGTCACGAGGCGGAGCTTGGCGGCATCAGCTTCTACTTCGATTTTTTTTGCGGCGGCGCGTTTGGCTGCCTCGTTTCCGAACAGAGTTGCGAGTCGGATGATTGCGGTGTCGTATGAGCAACCCGTCAGATACATGACGACATTGAGTGACCCTGAGGCGCTTCGGCGCCCAGCTCCTTCGCCAAGAAATGGGATGTGTTGGGTCAAGTTTTCGAAACGGTTCCTCACTGGATCTACACCTAAACGCTGACCGTTTGGTAGGCGGAATTCGAGCTGGGTAGAGGGAGGTTTCGGCTTCGAAGGGGGAGTAGTTGGGTCTTTTGGGCCGTCGACAGTTGGGGTAGGATCTGTTCCAGTGATGGCGCGGATTACATCCGCGACTGGGATGTCACGCATTGATTCGGCGATTTCCTTCTCAAGATCGACGGTCTTTTTCTGGAGAGCACCGGCAGCGATTTGGTAGTGGTCTCGTTCCATTCTGGCTCGTTTAACTTCCTCAACGACGGGCGCGTGCTCCATCACCCATTGTCGAAGTTCTTCGTCGCTGAGTCCTTCGACAACTTTTACCGGGTCGTTCAGGCGACGGTATCTTTCTTTATTCGTTTCGTATTCAAGTGCGCGTTGCTCTTCGGATTTGCGGATGCCCCGTTGCACGTCGAGGCCGATTTCTTGCAAAGCCTCGGCGTATTCATCCTGCATCAGTGAGCAGGTCCCTTTTTCGATTCGGAGCAGTTTTTTCTCATCTGTGATGGGATCTACCTCCAAGATCTTCTTGTCCCGCGTGAACAAATCTTTGTGAGATACGCGCCATTGGCGTGTTGTTTCCCTCGGCTGGTTCTCCATGCCTTTTCGAGGAGCACCCATTTCTTTGATGTCTTTTTCAATCATCGGGACGAGATATGCCGATGCGTGAGGGTTCTGTTCGTCGAGGTGGATCACGACGGACAAGAGATTATCTCCGTATTTATTTCGTAGATATTTGATGGTTCCCTCGGCCCATTTACGTATTTTTACGTTGTTCATTTTGCCTTTGAGATCCCCGTCGCGGAGGAATTCTGGCGACACGGCGCACATGAGCATCGCCACTTTCACCTGATTTTTTTTCAATGTGATGCCCTTTTCGGCGATCTTTTCCTTCGCCATTTCGGCGAGGTATCCCGCATTGGTGATTCCGATTTTGGAGAGATTTTCTTTCGTCGCTGACACAGGTTGCCATTCAGTTTTTTCGCAAACGATGGCATTTTTGCGTAGCAAATTGGGATCGGCATTGGGGGTGTCGATGAACCGGAGGTCATGTGCTGCACACCCGGTTACGCCCCATCCTCGGCCGGTTTTGCTGCGTGTGCGCGATGTTCCCTTGCCCCAATTTCTGAGGGGAACGACACGCATGAATACGAAATTTTTCGGCATGGGTGGGTGGATCTGGAGTTTATCGACAGTCAGCTTGCCGGTTTTGCCGGCCCGGGCGGATCGGGCTTCGCCGTCCGCCAGAGGGTTCGAAGGGAGTGTAACTCCCTCGCCCCAGACCAACTTTTGCTTCCCCGCAAGGGGAAGTGACGCAGCGCGGCACCCGAAGGGCAATAAGTTGGTCTAGTGGGTTATGACGGGGATGCTCTGCCCCCCGGAACAGCGAGCGGTGGCGAGCATGGCAGGGCGGCTTGTCCAGCCTGCCGGGAGGACGGTTGAGTCCTCCCTTTCTGCGAGCATTGGCGAAGAGGGCGCGTTGAGCGTCGGCGCGGGATCCGTTGAGGATCGGGGATATGGGTTGAGGAGCAGGCTGGCGGGGTTCCGGCTGGGGGTGAAGTAGGGTGGGGGGGCAGGGGTGGGCATGGGTGGGCATGGGTGGGCATGGGTGGAAGTGGATCTGATGAGGTGTGGGAGAAGTGCCGGTCGATGGGTATTCAGGCCTCGTTATCGAGGTATGGTTACAGGACTTGTCAGGAGTGGTGTGGTGTTGCGATGACCGCCCGGAGTGGACTCTCGTTCGCTGGGTTGATTACTACGTTGTGGTCGGCTACTTCCGGCTCGGTGAGGGTCGTTGCTGACGGTGGGTTTGCGCGGGTGGTATTTCAAATTCGGCAGCGTTGATCTGCTTCATAATCGGAGGTGATGATCGGCAGGCGGGATTGGCCCGCCTGCCGGGTTGGGTGGTCGAGTCTGCCATCAGACCGTGCCGATGCATTCGTTGGTGGCTTCTTTCACGAGTTTGAGCAGCTTGTCTGGCTTGGTGACTTTAGAGATGGCATGCGAGATGGTAAGGACGAGCTGCTCGGCGACGGCGTCGGCGAGGGGCCCGGCGAGTCCGTAGGCTTTGGCTACCTCAGTTGCCCATGCCGGGTTGATCGGCGAGCATTTGATGATGACACCGGGTGGGTCAGCTTTGTTGGCGGACTTGGCCGGTTTGGTCGTAGCCTTGGGAGGCTGCGTTGATTCCGCATTTGCGGGGGAGTTTGTAGGTTCGTTGTTCATATTGGATTTTGTTTGTTGGATGAGCCAAAGGCCCGAGGATAGCTTTATCCCTGCGGTTTGTGCGAAAGTGTAGAAATTTTTTCCCAAAAAAAGATCCCCGCCCGGTTGCCCGGGCGGGGATGGTGATGGAGGGGGCTTCAGGACTGATCGATGATGGTCAGGAGTAGGTCGTGGCATCGATGCCGAGGTGGGCACGGTCGGGGATCAGGCTGACGGCGGCTTGGGCGAGTTTGGAGTTGAGTCCGGCTAGTTCGGAGTAGAGGTTGACGGCGTCATCGTCGTTCAAAAGTGACCACAGGATCCGCGCGAGTTTGGCCGATTGGCCGGAGCCGTGGAATTGCGGCGACCAGGCTCGGGACGGGCTTGTTTGGACAAGTGCTGGCCGAGGGTGACGGCTGCGAGGAGTTCAGCGACCGGATCGGGAGTTTGAGCAAGGGTTGGGGGTGGAGTCATGGCATCCCCAAGCTTCTGGTTTTGCTGGCTGCCCAGCAAGGGGCAGTCAGCCTGGGACAATGATGGGTTCGCCGGTGCGGTAGATGCGGGTGACGAAGATTTCCCCTGGTGGGGTGTATTTAGTGCCTCGCTGGATGGCCATTTCGCCACCACCATGGAATTTGATGTAGGCGGCTAAAGGCTTTTTCCCGCGGCTTCCGGTGGGGTCGGGTATGGTGATTTCATAAATTGTGTCGCCGTCCTCGATGGTCAGGATGTCCGCTCCTGGAGTTGTGGCGAGATCGTCTAGATTTGATCCGATTTGGATGCGGCTTATTAGCCGTGGGATTGTGGCGGCGATTTCGGCGCGGAGTTTGGGGTTTTTGAGGTCGGCAATGTTGTAGCTAGTGAGTTGGGTTAGGGCGGTTTCGTCTATCGCGATGGTGTCGGCGGTTTCGGATTCGGCGAGTTTTTCTTTGGCGGTGGAGAGTTCCTTTTCCACCTCGACTAGTCGCGGGATCATGGATGTAGACCCCGCCTCCACAGCCATGGTGATGTTGGCCAAGGTGGTTTCAAGGTCTTTGACTTCGGCGCGGAGGATGGCGGTTTCGGCGTTCCCGATGGATGGTGGTTTGAGGTCTGCCGGGGTGAGGTCGGCGATGCTTACGAGTAGGATGGGTTCGAGTTGGTTTGCAGCGATTGACCACGGCAACCGGCGATTATCGTCAACCGCCTCATAGTACCCGTTCCAAGTGCCTGTTCGGGTGCGGTGAGTTGAGAACCGGCACCAGAGGTTGCGATAGCGCAAGATGGCTTTGAGTAGGTTTGGGATGGTCGTGTCGTCTGCCTTTGGTCCGCTTTTGTTTTTTCGGTTACCCTTGAGTACTGCGCGGGCTTTGGCGGCAATGTCGGGGGTAATGACGGTGGGGTAGTAGCTTTGGAGTTCCCATTTTCTCCCTGCAATGCGGGTTTTGCGGGTGGCTCCGATGGTGCCGAGCGGTGCATCGCTGTTGATGGTGTCGCGTATCCGGCTGTCGGGCCATACTTTGGCTTTGGGACGCCAGGTGGGTTTTCCCTCCGCATTGAGTTCGCGAGCCAGTGCCAGCGGGGATTTTCCGTTGGCGACTTCGCGGTAGATTCGTTCGAGTATTTCACGGCGTTCGGGTGGGCAGATGATTTCTGTTCCATCCTCGTTCCACGCGAGCCACCAGGGTAGGGATTTGGCGATGTGGATGCCTTCGGTGGCGGCACGTTTGCGCTTTTGCGCGAAGGCTTCCTTGAGGCGTTTGGATTTGGTTTCGGACTCTTCGTGGGCACGCATTGCGAGCGCCACGGCGAAGATGAGATCCACGCCGTCTTCGGATTCGGGACGGAAGATTTTTCCGACTTGGGTCAGGTGGATTTCGATTCCGTGGTCGTCGAGCAGCTCGGTGAGCAGTCTGACCGTTTTGCGGGGTGTTTGTCGGCTGAGCCGGTCGAGGCTTTCGAGTATCAGGGCGGATCCGGGTTGTACGATTCCCGCTTCGCAGGCCGCGATGAATCGACCCAGCGCTCCCTTTTCAGCGTTGCGGCCTTTGAATGCCGACACGCCCAAATCCTTCAGGTTGAGGCTGTCGTCGAGGGTAAGGTTGTGCCGTTTGCAGTATTCTGCGGTTGCGGTGGATTGTCGGCGGAGCGAGTCTCCTTCGATCTGGTGCGCCCGACTGAAGCGGATATAGGAGTATGCGCGTTTCACTTTTGGTTTCCTGTGCTTCCCCGACATGGGGAAATTCTGGGGAAAAGTAATGAAACTTGTCAACCATCTTCTAGCGGTTGGCGCATCACTTCGAGGGTGCTGCGGCGGAATTCCGGCAATTCATCGAGAAAGAGGATGCCGTGGTGGGCGAGTGAGACTTCGCCAGGGCCGGGGTTGCTGCCGCCGCCGAGCAGGCCGGCGTCGGAGATGGTGTGGTGAGGGGCGCGGAATGGGCGGGTCCTCAGCAGTCCCTGGCGGGCGCCGGGGAGCCCGGCGATTGAATGGATCTTGGTGGTCTCGATCGCTTCCTCGTCGCTGAGTGCGGGCAGGATCGTCGGCAGGCGCTTGGCGAGCATCGACTTGCCGGTGCCCGGCGGTCCGAGCATGAGCAAAGTGTTTGACAACAACCCACTTTATGAATTACCCTCCTTCCATGCAAGCAAAACCTACCGCATACAGTTACATTCGGTTTTCCACTCCGGAACAAGCACTGGGAGATTCCGAACGCCGCCAAATCGAGAAAGCCGAACAATGGGCCAAAGCGAAAAAACTCAAGCTGGACCGTAGCCATACCGACCGGGGTAAGTCTGGTTTCAAGGGAACCAACAGAAAGAAAGGCTCGCTGGGGGTATTCCTCGAATCCATCGCAAAGGGCACCATCCCAAGGGGGAGCTACCTGATCGTCGAAGACCTTGACCGCCTCAGCCGGGAACACCCCATCGACTCGATTGGCCTGGTTCGCCAGATCGTGTCTGCAGGGGTGACCATCGTGGTCCTCAAAAATGGTGAGGAGTATTCGGAAGAAACCCTGCGGGCCGACCGCTCCGGTATGAAGATGCTCGGGCTTGTGTTCGAACTCGGCCGGGCGAGCGGTGAATCCGCACGCAAATCCGACCTTGGAATTCAGAATTGGGAGGAGAAGCGCAAGAAAGCCGCCAAGGACGGAATCATCATGACCGGTATCGCCCCGGCATGGCTCACCACCAAAGGCACCAAAGCTGACCGCAAGTTCGTGATCATTCCCCAACGCGCCGCCATCGTCCGGGACATCTACAACTGGCACCTCCAAGGAAAAGGCACGCGCGCCATCGCCAAAATGCTCAATGAACAGAAAGTTCCCAACTGGGGGCGCGGCAAGGCCAAGGCGACCCACTGGCACCAGTCGTACATCACCAAGGTGCTCACCAACCCCGCCGTGATCGGCGAGTATCGCCCCCACAAATATGAAACCGTCCCCGATCCCGAAAACCCCAACGAACGTATCCAGATCCGCGTGCCCGCAGGAGAAGTCTGGAAGGGATACTATCCTCCGATCGTTGACCTCGAAATCTTCCAGCGCGTCCAAGCACTTGCCATCGCCCGTGGAAAACGAGGGGTCACAGGGGGAAAGACCAGCGATGAAATCTCAAACCTCTTTCCCTCGCTAGTCTACGGACTGTTGCCAGACCCGATGGCCAAGCAACCCGATAGTGACGAGCCAAGCCAGCCTGCAACCCTTTCCATCCCTTGCTACTACAAATCCAAAGGCGGTCAACGCGGCCCAGGAAAATACCTCGTAGCCGAAACCGACGCCGTGAACAAGCCCCGTCGGAAACGCGACGAAATCAAAGCCGAGCGCTGGCCTTACCTTGCGGTTGAATTTGCCATCCTCAAAACCTTGGAGGAGATCAACTGGTCAGCCGTAGCAGGTGAAGGCCGCACGCCCGAACAAGCTGCCTTGGCGGAAACCGCCGCCCGCCTCGATGCCAAATCCAAGGAGTTTGAGGAACAGTGCCGTAACATTGGTAAGGTCATCGCAGACACCCCATTGCCGACACTCGTCACCCAACTTGCGGAACTGGAGGAGAAACGCAAGACCGCCATTGAGAACGCCGCCGCTGCACGGAAGAAACTCACCGAACTGGAACTTGCCCGAGGAGGGCTCATCAAGCCGCTCAGCATCCAACAGGCAGCCCATGACCCGAAACAGCGTGAAATCCGTCTTGCGCTGCGCGCCGAACTGGCCCGCCGCATCGAGATGATCCAACTCACCCCCAAGAAGCTCGTCGCCAAGAATGACCGCTATCGTACCACCCAGGTGTATTCGTTCCACATCATGATCCGATTTGTGAACGGCATCACTCGCTCGACACGGGTCACGCTCAACAAAGGTGCCGCACCAACCCTTTCGTCCGTGGCTTTCCAGCCAAGTAAAAATCTGGAACTACTCCCCACAAAAACCACAGATTACGAACGCGCTTCCTGAAATTGAAATTCCAGCCACCCAAACCCACCTACCTCCTCGGCGATCACCATGCCGACTACGACGATTTAATCCGCGCACTCCTCCGCCGAGGGCTGCGCGGAGCCAGGTTGATCCATGTAGGTGACGGTGAGGAAGGATACCCCGCTGCGTGGGATCACGATACCGCCGAACGACTCGACAACGCCTTTGCCTCGCTCGTCATCGAATACATTTCGATCCGCGGCAACCACAGCAACCCACACGTCTTTGATGGCAGCGTTGACCTACCCAACTTCAAACTTATACCCGACTACTCCCGCCTCGAAATCGAAGGCGAAAGCTGGCTATTCGTTGGCGGTGCGATCAGCGTCAACCGCCTCGACCGGGAACTTGGCAAGACTTGGTGGCCCGAGGAGCAAATGACCCTCGATGAAACCCGCGCCCAGCCCGCAGACGTGCTTGTGACCCACACCGGGCCATCTTGGCTGGCACCACCGCACATCGGAATGGTCGACCATTACGCCGCCGCCGAGGCCGCCATCGGGACTACCTCCCTGCGCCGTGAGCTTCGCGATGAAGCTGCCCGTCACGACCTCTTGTTTGAACTTGTCCGCCCCCTCCAGTGGTATTTTGGCCACCACCACCGCAGTGTCACCCACCAGCACGACGGTTGTAACATCCGTCAGCTTGATGTGGCGGAGTTGGTCCGCCATCATCCGGCAAATTCCACCTGAGTCCCTCACTATGCTGCTTTCCGAAATAATCGCCGCCCGGTTTCCCGGGCGGCGATTTTGTTTTGTACATGCTTGACCTACCCAACCGCTTTCCCGAAATTGTAAATTAGAAATTTGTAACCCTCCAACCCTCCAACCCTCCAACCCTCCATCCCTCCATCCCCAAACAGAAACCACCACTACCATGAGCGATACCAACTCCGCCCCAACCACACCACCGAAACAACCCAAGACTAAATCCCCAGCCACGGCGACCGGGAGCTATCAAGCCCAGATCGTCAATCCGGCCTGGATCTCCGAGGTTGTCAAATCTTACGGCCTCATCGGCAAGCCCGGCGAAAAAGTCGCCGAGGCTCTTTCCACTGCGATTGACAAACAACTCGCCAAAGCCACCCGCCCAGAAAAGCTCGACAAGCTTGTTCTTGGCGCGATGGCAGAAGCCATGAAAAAACGTGGCTCATGATCGCCCACCCAAACCATCTGGAGCCCAGCAGGGACTTCCGGGTGAGGGATCAAACCTTCAACCCGAAAGCCCGCTTGGCCCAGCATTCTCGCCCGGGACGGGCGGCTTGGAGAGGGCATCAACGCCCTCCCAAGCAAATACTCCTTGCGGAATCGCAGGAGTTGAACCAATATGCCCCAGAGACGAATCTGGGGTATATTTAACCCACTATGAAAGGTTTCTGGCCCGTAGGGCTGCCGCGCTGCGTCACTTGGATAAATCCAAGCCAAACCTTTCTGTGGGCGAGGGAGAAGCCTCCCTTCGAACCCTAAAGATCGCGCCTCAACCGGACGCGATCCAAATCAGTTTTGTTGCCAATAAAACCACTCACCTTCCACACCAGCCATGAGCGAACCTTCGATGAAACGATTCGTCTGTATCCGGGTGGAACCCATCCATGAATGGGATATGGGTGGCAACAAAAGAAAAAGAGGCAAGAGCGTAACCAAAGGCCTTGCCGGGCTACTCGCCCATGATTTCCGGTTTGTCGAAACGCCAAACGCGGACAAGAAACTGCTCAAAACCAATATCGTTTTCAGCAGAAAAACCAGATGGAAGCCGCTCAAAGCGACTCACGAAAATCTCCAAAAAATCGGAATTTATAACCAATACAGCGTCCCACTTTACGCCAAAGAACTTTTGAGACGGCTTAAAGTCAAAGTGCAAAAAAACTCTGACGTTGCCAGCGCGATCATGCTGACAGTCTCGCCAGAATTTCTGCGTGATGGTGATCTCGAAAACGAAATCAACCAAGAAAAGCTCGAAAAATACATCAGCGGGACGATCAAGTTTATTCGGAAACGCTTTGGCAGCAGGTTGCTACTCGCCTGTCTTCACATGGATGAAATGAACCCGCATATCAGTGCTTACATTCTTCCATTGCTCAAAAAAGAAATGGTCAAGGAAGGCCGATCCAAGGCGGGCGATGAAAATAAAAAACGTGAAATTCGCGTTGAAAGGAGGCTCGGACATTCGGAATTGTTCACCAAAGACAAGACGATCATTGAGAAAATCGGGATACACAAAGTTGAAATCGTCAAAGGGATTATTCCCGGAACCTGTTCCATCCTTCAGGACGAATACGCTGACGCTTTGAAAGAAGAAGGTCTTGAAGTCGTTCGTGGCGTCCATGCCGAACCGGATCTTCCAAGACTCAAATATGTGACCGCAAAGGAGCAATATGCGCGGATGATTCGGGGATTTGAAGATGGAGAAAGAAAGATCAAAGAGCTCGAAAATCTGAGCCCAGAAGAAGTTAAGGAGATGTTACGCCAGTGCATGGCATTGGCGGTCGAATCTGAAAACTTGAAAAAAGACAAGGACTACTACCAACTACTGGCCGCCATCAAAGATGAGCGGATTTCCAAGTTAGAGCAAAAAATCGACGACATCGTGCGCGACCTTCCTGTTGCCAAAGTGATTGAGGCGATCACTGGATTTCAGCCAATCCCGACGAAATCTGATGCGAGTCAGGTTGTGCGCCACAAATCAACCAAAGAGAATTATATCGACATCAACTGTGTGTTTCACTTTCCAAACGGCCAGAAAATCGGCGTCGATAGGAAGAGGAATGCATTCCAAAATCTCACTCTAGACATCCCCTTTCTTGGTGAAGGGGCACAGCGCACCACAGCCAAGGGATCAATCAATGCCGTCATGTATTTGACCGGTTGCTCGTTTGATACCGCAATGGCGAGGCTCCACGAAATCTACGGCAATGACTCGCTTCTTCGCGCCGTTCCCAAAAAATTGGAACTCGACGTTGGCGACAAAAAGAACGTGCTTTTGGCTCCAGATGAATCCAAGTGGCCGGAGCTTTTGGCGAAGCTCAAAGCCCTGAAAATCAAGGATGAGCTCATCGACCAGGCAAAACGCGATAAAACCATCGCCACAAACCGTGAGGGGCAGCTTCTCTTTACCAAGCAACCATGGACAGGTGACAATGAGGGGGATGCCCCGGGAATACTCGTCGTTGATCCGCAGTTTCCGGAAGTTCCCGTGATGGAAACCGGCAGTGATGACCTTTTTATGTTGATGGATACCGAGTTCCGCTATGACGGAAAACACGTTGGTAAAATCGAGAAGGATACCATCCTTTGCGCCACTCCCTTGGACGCGCTGGCCATCAAATCCCAACAGGAATTTCGCAGTGCCAATGTCATTGCCATTGGACAAAACCCCGGTGATGCCACCCAAAAAGCGATCAAATACCTTGCGAAAGAACATCCCAAAAGGCTGCACTACGCAGAAAACCTGTTTGACCATGGCCGCCAGATTGCCACATGGCTTGCCGAACATTTCAAAGGGCTCATCACAACCATCCCTCTGCCGGCCAAATGTCTTTCGTGGGTGGGGCTGAACCGCGCTGAGATGCCCGAAATCACCAAAACCAAGGAATTCGAAGGTCCAGAAAATCCGACTTGAGACTGCGTCAGACCTCACCAGAAGGTGGGAGAGACGGCAGGCAATCACCCCTCCGCTTCTCTCCAACTCAGACCTGCCGAGCCACCGACGCGCCGCGTTATTGCCGGACGACTGCACGGGATTAATATGCTTGGCCTGATGGTGGAAAAGAATTAGTAATCAAAAGCGATAAAGGCGGAAGAAAGCTATCCATTCGGGTCGCTCAACAAGCAACTGTATAGAAGAATTAAGACTCACCCAACCAAAACACTATGAGCTACGCAGCAACCGTAACACTCGACGTCGATAACGGAAGACTCGAAGACTATCAAGCCATCTACAAGCACCTTGAAGGGATCGGACTTACCCGAACCATTAAAGGCGAGAACGAGCATAAGTTGCCAGAAACGACTCTTTATGGGGTTTTCGAGGGAGAGGGTACAGCGGCAGTTCGAGATCGTATCTCCGCAGAAGCTGACAAGGCCTACTCACTGGCGAAGGTCTCCGGTAAGGTTTTTGTCACTGTCGGCGGGACTTCCCACACCTGGGGTATCCGGTACCCGAAGAAGGCCTAAGCTCGTATCCCCACCGCATTCATTGGGTAGTTCCCAATCAACCGAAGAATACGACTACTAATGTGATGCCCCACCTATCAGCTAGGCGGCATTTCTCCGTCCTAAGCCACGATTTTTCAGGGTGGGATAATGTAAAACAACTTGCCAGCACTCGCCGGACGAGTTTCCCCGTCCGGCCATGGTGAGAAGTTCCATGGCGAATGGAACCACTTGGTAAGCAGCGCGAAGCACACGATGAAATTGTAAGGCGGGCGAGAGCCTATTTCAGCACAGGGTGGCAGGAATTGCCGATACTACCGAAATGGGCATCGTTGATAGCCGGTCCCACGGGAAGTGGAAAAACGACCATTGCGACCATGGTGGCGGCAACGCTCTCCCGCGAAGTGTCCGCACCTGTCAGCACGCTCGTTCTGTGTACGCCCTCATGGATTCCCCTCGGCGCCCACAATCGCGGCGCTCGGGAAACCCTCGGAGTCATCGCCGCGCATATTGCGCGCCACGACAAGACCGTTTTAGTGCTCGATGAAATCGACAAGTTAATTTCCGGCCCGGGAGGTGTCACCGGCACGTCAGGCGGAGGTGGTGATAGCTGGCAATCCTATGTCCGCGCGGAACTCTACACGGCGGTCTTGGATTGTCGCTGGCCTGCGGGATTCCATCCGCCTGAAATGGACGATGGAACTGAGGTCAACATCGGGGAGCTGGAGCGCAAACTGAAAAACACCGTTTTTGTTGTGGGAATCGGCACCTTCCAAAACTGGTTTGATGCCGCTGGGAGTCGCCGAACCATGGGATTCACTGCCGAGGACAATACGGCCAATGAGGCAATCACCGCCGACATCGTAGCCGTAAACATGCCCCGCGAACTTTCCAACAGGTTCAACAGCAACTTGATACGTCTTCCCGAACTGACACCTGATGATTATCGGCGCATTTCCAATGAGGCCGAAAACCAGCTTCCCGAACGGATGCGCGATGAATTCCGCAGAGCGGTTACGCGACTCATGCCAGGTGCCATTGCTGCGAAAAAGGGATGCCGATTTTTGGAAGAGGCCATGCTAGAAACTCTCATGAATCTGCCACCCGAAACGGCAGCTTCCATTGCCATGACATCCGCCAACGAAAGTCAAATCGAAGCGGATCCCGGTATATGCATATTGTAGTCGCCGAACACTCCGGCCACATCCATCACGCGGCCAGTCACTCAGCTTTGCAAAAAACCCGCCCAACCTACGCATTTCTTCCCGATGAGTTTGTTGTCGAGGGTGGGTTTGCAAAGGCTCAATACCTCGCCAGTCGTTGGCCGTCGATCAACGCCGGTGCCAATCCGCACGCCATCGGTTCCCACATCATCCCGGATGCGAGCAAACCGGTTTCGCCGCGCAGCCGCTGTCCGATCCTTCGCGAATTCCTCATCCACCTCAAAACCATCGCCGCCGTCAAAGCCATCCCACCTACAGTATGAGCCAGCTAGAAAAAATCGTCGTCGTCACCGCAAGCATGGAATGCCCCATGTGCCCAACCATAGTCACAGGACGCACAGCCGAAGGCGTAACCGTCTATGTGCGTTACCGATGGGGGAACCTATCCGTCCGGATTGACCCCCGCGAACCCGCGCCCAACGCTGGCGCGGAAGGCATGTGGATTCTGGCACTGCAACTTGATCCCGAAGGGCTCGATGGCTGGTTGAGCTACGAGGAGGTCAAACAACACACCGCCGAAATCCTAGTATGGCCAGAAGAACTCACGCCGCGCAATTTCGATGACGACAAGACGGGCGAAACACTGGACGACCTGGTACTCTAAGTCGCCTCAGGTGGTTAACTACGCGATTTTTTACCGCTCGCGTCCTTGGTGGCCGCCGCAAGCAATGCGGAAGGATCAAGGTCCAAGGCCCGTGCTAAGTCCAAAATCGAGGCCAGACCGGGAATGCGTAGCAGATTTTCCCCACGGCTGATCACTCCGAGGTCCACCCCTGAAAGCTCCGCCAAACGCTCCTGGCTGATGCCCGCATTTTTGCGCGCCTCCACCAAACGCAACAGTAAGGCGTGAACGGTGGCTTCGCTGGTCTGGGACGGCATACCCAAGTCCTACACCAGAAAAATTCAGGAATCACGAAAAAGAAACCTTGTCATTTGACAAGGTTTGATCCTTCCCACTAAAAACGAAGCAGCAGACCATGTCCGAGCACGATCACCCCATACGAGCCATCAACCGATGCCTGCACCGCCTCCCCCTGATCTTGGACATTTTGGACGAACTCCAAACCGGCCATGACCACCCCGGTGACGAGGACCTGAAACATGGCTCCCATCAGGCGGTTCATCGCATGGTGGAACGGCTCCAAGGGATCAAACCGCCGAATGCGGCAGGTGACGCGCACCCGCCCGAACAGGAAATCGCTATCGCGCATACCTGGTTGCTTGGCGATCGCCCGCGCAAATTGCTGCCCCCAACGGTGTATGCCGAACTGTCCCGAATGGTTGGGAAACTCATCGCGGAAAAACCCGGAATGATGAGCGGCCAAACCGATTGAGAAAAACCCCATCGCCCATCCACCACACAACGAAACCTTCTCCCAAACCAACCAAAACCATGAAAAGACACCACCTGACATTGATCGTAGCCGCCATACTTGCCACAAACCTTACCCATGCCCCCGCGCAAACCTTCTCCGGTGAACTCGCCGAGGCACCGCCCACAACCCGCATGAAGGTGGAAAACATCCAAGTGCGACATGACAAGACCATCGCCGACTTGCAGGCCTTGTTTGGTCAAATCGCCAAAGATGCCACATTGATTTCGACGAAGGAAACGGTGGATTTGATCGACCAAGGAGACCGCGAATTGAAGAACACACGAACCGCCATCGCCTCAATCAAGGCGAGCTTGCGTTCCGAAGCCAAAACCATCACGGCGGAATCCTCGTTTTCGGATACCCAGAAAACCGAACTGCTCGCAGCCGTCGAAACCATGTCCACGAAGTGTGATGAACTAACAGCACGCACTTCGGTTGCCATTACTCACTTGGAGGGTGCCTACAAGGAAATGGCGAAGTGGCGCAAAATCCACAAGACCTATCTCAACTTGGATGGCGAAGCCAAAGCGTTGGAACAGCTCAAATCCAGCGTGGACGAATTTACAAAAGGTTTAACCGCCGAACCGAGTGCATTCGAGGCCGCACCCCCCAAAGATACTGAGGAGAAAAAGCCTGAATAATCCTAACCCGGCAAGCACAGGAGCGATCAGCTTTCGACTGATCCTCCAATATGTCCATTCCCGGTTCATTCCAATTCAACATCTCCACACTCAACATGAAACCAATCTTACGAACTATTATCACGCTATGCATCGGATCGTCTTGCCTCGCCTCTGCGCGAACACCGGAAGAAATCGAACGCTTCGGATGGCCGATGTTCAAAAAAGCCGAAGTCGTCACACTACACGACAAGCAAATCCCCGATGAATACAAACGCCATAAAATCACCGACGCCAAAGGGCGTACGCTGGAAGGAGAATGGCTCGAAATCAACCGCAAGAACAAGACCGTGAAATTCCGCCGCGCTGGCGGAAAGGAATTCGATATTCCATTCTCAGAACTGTGCGAGCCTGATCGTCGCTACGCCGAACTCGAAACAGGCTACACATGGAACATCGGTGAAACACCACCAATGCCGCATAATCTCATCATCCCATCGCCAAAAGATCATTTGGATTTTCCGCCCGAACAAATTGTTCTGAATGCATTCACCAAAGATCGAATCACCGAAGCAGAAATGGTCGGGCAAGAAACCGTACGCGTGAAATTCACCAATCACCCAAGCGGCAAGGAAACGATCATGACAACTGACTTGCCAGTCGCATACCTAACAGCGAGCGACAGGGACCTGATCAGAAAAGTCACCAGTCTCGATGTTCCGGTTGTCGCCAGACCCGCATGGAGCAAAGAAAACTCCAAATACTGGGTTTCATGGGATCCAAAAGAATACGCGGATGGAAAAAGGGGGAGAGGCCGCATACAATACCAATTTGGCGAACCCATGCCTGTATTCAGGCCGGACTACGTGAACGGGAGAATTCCTGTTTTCATTACGGCATGGGCAGGAATGAATGAACAATTCACACTGGAAGAAATTTACGACCATCTGAGAGTCCGCACTCTAACATCCGACTTCATTTACAAATTCAGCACCTACCGCCAACAACTGAATTTGAACGAAAAGAGATCCGACAAACCTAAAAATGAAAAAACCTTGGCAGAGGTCATAAAATTGCTGGCCGATGTCGAACCAACGCAAGAGAAGGTATCGCTTACAGCCAAAATTGAAAAATCAGGATTGAAATTGTTTGAGGAACAAACACCAAGCGAAGAACCCGGAAAGCCGAAACTTGGAAACCCCAACAGTTTGCCTCTTGATGGCCATTTGCAGAGCTACTATTTCATCGCGCAATACCTCCATTCAACAAAGGGCAAACCCAAAGTTCCATTCGCCAACTTCTTTGGCAATGTCACCACCCGACCAATCGGCCGAAGCGCAGCAGGGGCCACTGGATTTCTTTCGTTCGATATGGACGAAGTTTACAAAGGAATTGAAAAAACATTCGGGATCAAACCATGGAGCAGTCCGAACTTTAATAACGGGTGGCAAAAGCGCAACCTAGGCGAATTCCATGACCTCTTGGAATGGAAACTCATTCGCCACCACCTGCGTCGTAATCAACCGGTATTTGTATACCAGGTCAACGGGTACGCGGTCCTGACCGGATTCACAAGCGAACCCGGAAAAGAAACAACCTATGATGCCATCATGTTAGACGGAGCCAGGTCACTGGGAGACGTGAGCACGACGAATCTACCCTATAAAGTATACCCGGCACTCAATAGGAACCAGACAGAATTCGATTTCGCAGGTGGCATGGTTTTTCTGGAATGATCATGATCATCAACATTCCAACCCTGCTGGAAAGAATCATCGGCATGACCGACCTCGAACTGGAAGACCTGGCAACGGGCGAAGCCCTTGCCATGGCCGACTCCAGCAGGCTGGAAGGACTCGTTCTCGACCAAGAAAGAATTCGCTCCGGACTACTCGCGGGTTACTTCGCGATTCGTGATAGAAAACGTACCACCGAAAGCTGATCCTGGCATCGGCAAACGGGAAAGCGGATTCTTTGGGCTAAGAGACAACGGGGAATGAAGATTCATACACACTAACATTCCTTTCGGCATGTTAGAAGTGTGGGCAACAAACCTTGTGTAACAACCAAACAAAACATCATGATCGGAATCCTACTCGGCATCGTATTCTTCGCCCTCCTCGCAAAAGCCATTTTCGAAACCATCTGGGGCACTTGTCTCATCATCAATGGTCTCTTCTGGCACACGGTCGCTTTCTTACTCCGTGCAATGGCATTCGTGATCCGCACATGCAACAAAATTGCTCGCTTGTTTCGCAAGCCAAAACCCGAACCACAAAAGTTCAGCATGGCTCGCGCGATCAATCTGTATTACGGCAACTCAAAATAAGAATACCCAAAAGAATTCAGACAAATCATACGGACCTCCTTTCGGAAAATCCGCCCAAAACCAGAAACAACAAAGATATGTTAGAAGTCAAAACCACCGGAAATGTAGGAACCTGCCGACTCGTCGCCGCCGCAGGAAAGACCCCCGTCCTGAATATCTCACTCGCGACCAACCGAAAGGTAGGTGACAGGGAATTCACCGACTGGAGCAGTGTCAAAATCTGGGGCGAGAGGGGGCAAAAACTCGCACCATATATTGGCAAAGGAACCAAACTCCTGATCACAGGCCGACCAGAAGCCCGCGCCTACAAAGGCAACGATGGACTCGCGAAAGCCGAACTGGTCATCCATGCAAGCGACGTGGAATTTCTCTCCGGCCAAGGACAGAACAACGCCGCTGGATCGGAACCCCAGCACACCGAGGAAGAGGCGGAATTGCCGCTTGGTTCAGCGGCTTGATTGACACGCGAGAAGGCAATTGATGGCGGACGGGGAAACCCGTCCGCCATTTTGCCGTACAGCTCTGACAAATCCAACCTGCCACCATCCGACCAGAATCCCCGCATATCCTGTCATACAGGCCGATTTTCCTTGCGGGTGAACACGCATTCACCTGAAATCCAGTCGTCCATTCACGTGGATGAGGTCTGAATAACCTCGTAACAGGCGGTCGGCATCGACCGCAACGATGCCGCCAAACCGACCAAACGGCCGGGGAGGCGGTGGCGCATGTCCAGGCTACCGCCTACGGGGGGTAGCTAAAGGCTATCGCGGTCGTCCTGTTACGACTTATTCACTCCCCGTCTACCTGGAAGGAAACCAATCCCACCCTTCCCCATGAAACTGTACCCACTTCTTGCCGCCACACTCGCAGGTGGCCTTGTCTGCGCCACGCCCTTGAACGGCCAAGTGCAGACTCCTCCTCAAACCATTGAGGCGAAACTCCCCGAGCCCGTTCTGGATCAAGCGCCAGAACTACCAGCGGCACCCGTAGAAAAACCGGATTTCGAAATCGAATCCACACAGGTTAAACTGATCGAGGTGGTGGAAGCCCCGCCCATGACCGGCCTGCCTCCCGTAGAGGGCACCATGACCTTGACGATTCACGGAGTTGCCGACCCCAAACTACCGGAAATCCCAACGACTGAGGTTGCTCCCCCCGCAAGTCCATCGACCGCACTGACCAACCTGTCGGAAGAGGAATTCCCGGAAACCCACCTCGTCAGCATTTCCGCCACGGTCTACGACGGGGCTCGCACCTTCCTTCACTGCCAAACCATGGAAGGCCCAGACAAAGCCGTCACCGCATGGTCCAACGTGAATTTCAACCACTTCTGCGGAGTCGGGAATTTCGGATCCAAGGGAGCAGATGGAAAGCTGCGCAACTACCACCTGATGATGGGAATCGGCAACGAGGATTCCGAACAGCTTGAGGAAAAACCATCCATCCCGCAACTGCCGGACGGCAACCCCGCCTTTGTGATCCTCACCGAAAACCCAGCACCGGAAGCAGTGCGACTGGTCGAAGACCTCCACGCGCTCTACCGCGCCGAAGGCCTTAAAATGGCGGCAGATGTCATCGCCCGCAAGAAGGCCGAAGACGAGAAACGCGCCTACCTTCTGGCCAATCCTCCCCAACCGAAAGATGTGACGGTACATTTCTGGCGAAGAGATACGGAAACCCAAACCCAGGAAGGAACTCAGCCATGAAACCCAACTCAACCAAGTTTCTTTCCTCCGCCTTATGCCTTGCAGCACTAACGGCAATCGCCGGTGGCGACCCAGCCCCACAGCCTCAGGTGAATTTCTACCAAGCGGCACAGGGGACCTTCAACGCCGACTGGGACGGTGTCGCCGGACGAACCTATTTCATGCACTTTTCGCTGAACCTTGTGGACTGGCACTACGCCCCCTTCATCGACTTCGGTGAAGGCCCGCAAAGCCGGGGAATTGAAAGCAACGGAGACAAGTTTTTCCTCCGATTGAAATATATCGACGACCCGAATATCACCAGTCTGGACGAAGCGATGAATGCCGACCAAGACGGCGACGGATTATCTAACATATTTGAGGTCACCCACGGCTACGATCCATTCGACATCGAATCCACCATGGACGGCGCGGATGCGTCAGTCGATCCCGATGCGGACGGCCTCGGCAATGCCGCCGAGCAAACCGCAGGCACCAACCCGATGACCAAAGACAACACGCTCCTGCAACTGGAGGTCATCGTGGACTGACCCACACACCTAGAACCCTTTCCGTATCCAGCATCATGCCCAAATTCAACATTTGCAAAATTCTCTGCCTGCTACTTCTCACCAGCACGCCAACCTTCGCCCAAAGCCTCGCCGATGTCCTGAGTTCCATTCAGGAGCGCAAACAGGCTATTGAACAATCCAAACAACTGAGCGAACACCTCAAAACCCTGAATGGAGAAACCGTTACGGTGCCAGAACAAGAATACATCGAATGGACAGGGCTGGGAACAACCCATTTCCCGTCGGACAGCGATCTGGCTTCCACCGGAATAGATGCCCGGATCGCTTTACTGAACCAAGCCATCAGGGAATTCCGAACCATCCAACGATCCTACCTCAACATCCGTGCCGAGGATCTCACGAACGACGCGAAACTCGGAGCAATCCGCCCGTACATGCGGGAGGACTTTGCTGATCCGGGCCGGGTCGATGCCTCCAACTATCATGCGGTTCTTACCCAAATGGCGGTGCAGGTGCTCCGGCTCAAGGTGCTGGCATGGCCCACAGCCGCCAAATACAATTACCACACCTATCAGGTGATCAAAGATCAGGACGATCAAGAGGTCGTCACTTACCATGAAGCCTCGAATGCGCAAGTGGAAGGCTTTCAGCCAGCCACGATCGGCCCCATGTTAAAAGGCGAAGAAGATAACGCGGGGTGGACTTTAACCGATCCAGTCGGCTTCATGATCGAACTGGTTGATACGCAAAACGTTTCCTCAGAGCAGGAAGATCCGAATCCCGAAGAAAACGGTGATATTGTAAAATCACTTCACTGCTGGATGTCCGGCCAATTGATGTCAAAAGCCAAACTTACCGCCAAAGTCCCCGGACAGGACGCAAACACCCAGATTGGGGCAAAGGTTGCTTTGGTCGCTCGCAGTGCATGGACACCGGCATTGGAGGAGGACTATGCCGCCCCGGATCCATGGAAAAACACGAATGCGGCCTATAATGTGGTGACCTCCGCCACCGATTCGACCGAAGACATCGACATCCCGTCACCTGCCATCACACTCAATCTGACATGGCATGCAAATGCGGGCGGCGGCTTTGAAGGAAACCTTTCAGGTTACGAAGAATGGTGGACCGGGGTAGATCAATGCTGGGCGAATTACTACAATGACGCCTACAACATGTCCGTGCAAATGCAGTTGCACCGCCATGTGATGGCGGTCGCGGCACCCATCTTTAGCAAGGGGCTGAATGCAGGTGGAAAAGCCGACCATATCACCAAGCTCACGAAAGCCACCGCACCCACACCGGGAGACGCAGTTCCCATCCTTCACCCAAGCCCCGGCATTCTACTTGGAATCCCCATCGGCACGGGATTGGACGGCGGACAACCGGCATGGATCGGTTGGGCACCGGGAGACACCCTGTTCCATGCGGATGCGCCAAACGAATTCGCCGGGCAATTGGACGAAGAAGAAAATCCTTACGCTGACCAATTCGCCAATACTATCCTATATCCCTTTCATGTCCAAGGGGCGCGGCAGATCCGCTTCGACTACGCCTCCAATCTCCGTTTCATCGGCGCGGCCCAGGATTTCCATGTGGTATACGAAACCTCACGTGCCGCCCGCGGCGCGGGTCTGCCAGCCTTGTCCCCGACATCAACCGAGGAGGACAATAGCGGATGGAATGGGGACTACGACCGATACAGCGAACATTTCTTGTTCGAACCCATCGACTTTTTCTGGAAAAACCAGTTTTTCTCCGCATGGGAGGCACCACGCCTTCGCCAGGTGGTCTCAAGGGACTTCATCATCGACATCACCCACACAGGGCACTACTCGCAGACCATCAAGATTTACCGCAGACCTGCCGATGCGGGCGATGTGGTGAGGACACCGGGCACATTGGCCACCCCTGATCCGGTCAATCTAATCAGGACCCTGGAATGCTCGAATCCCGATGCGGAGGATGAGGCGCTTCCTGCCGTGGCTGAAAAAATCGTGGTGATGGATGGCACGACCAAATATGAAGTCTGGAAAGATGGCATCGAACCGAATTATGCCAAGAATTCACAACCTCTCCGATTCAAGCTAACGGAAGGCGAAAACATGCGTTTTTCCAAAGTAGTCGAGTTCCCGTCCGAACTCGATGCGAAAGTCACAACCACAATAGACGGTGCACCAGGCATCGTGGAAGAAATCAGCGGCTCATGGCCAGTTATCGACTTGGGCCACCTTAATTCCCAAATTGCTGACAGAAAAATCGGGTGGAACTGGTGGGACAACCGAGCGCCTTTGTCCCATAAGAGAACCGCTGGCAGCCGGATCACACAGATCAACAATACGATTGATGAGGATGAACCGGGTTCTCAAAAGGGAGCTTGGCCCAATGACAGCGACATTACCGTCACCAACGAACCGGAAACCAACCTGAATTGGAACAGCAGCGGGCGGCTCGTCAGCGCGGTTCAGGGCAATTGGAAAACGGACTACGCCATCGAAAGCGGAGCACTCAAAGCTGAATCCAAATTCAGCGACACCACCTATGCCACCAACTGGACGGAGTGGAGCAACAATGACCGCACAATTAAAACCTACACCGCACCGGACGGCTCGGTTTCGTCCAAGACATCGGACGCAGTCGATTGGATGGAACTCACTTTGGGCAATTCCAGTGGAACCGGACTTCCGGGTCTGCCCCTCAGTCTCAGCCGCAAGGATGGGACTGGTGCTACGTGGGCTTGGGATGTAAGCAACGACTTCTCTGGCTCAGTCACGGTTGCCGCCGACACCCAATCCACTACTACGGCTTGGAACAATCGCAACTACACCATATCCTCTCAAACCTCATTCATTGCCAACGGAACGGTCACGGTATCAAACCACGCGGTGCCATCAGGGCAAACCACCACATGGGGCGCACCGACCCAATGGAAAGACCAACTGACCAACCTTGCAAGCAGCGTCGCCTATGAAGCTGGTCTGAACCGACCCAGTTCCATCACCTCGCCTTTGGGCCTCACAACAGGGTTTAGCAATTACGATATTTTTTACCGCCCCGGCCAAGTCGCAAGCAACGGGATCACCGCCACCAATACATACACCGCTCTATCCACAACCACCAACTACGGCGGAACGGGCGTGGCATCCGGCTCGCAATCATCCTACTCGACCAATATTGAAGGAACCGAAACATCCTCTGGCCTGACGTGGGGTGGAGTAATACAATCCCAAGACGCGGTTCGCGGGGCATCCTCTACCGCTATCACTGGCACAAACAGCCTGCTCGGCTCGTCCTCCGCCACCTTACGCAAAGACGATGGAACGACTTCCGCTGCGGATAGTCCCACTCTTGCCTTCGGCGGCGTGGCGGGCGACGCGCTTTCCATCGTCAACGGCCTTTTCGTCACCAAATCCGCCGTCGCCGGGCAAACAGGAACCTTCGCCGAAACCCACACCGACGCTTGGGGGCGCACGCGCAAAATCGTGACTCCATCCAAATCCAGTGGCTCCACCCAAACCACTTTTGACTTCAGTAATCCGGCTTCTCCAATCAAACGCATCATCACCACCGAACCCAGCGGGCGCGTCTACATCACCGAAAGCGAAGCCAATGGCACCATCAACCGCTCGGGGATTGATGTGAACGGGAATGATGAACTCGGAGCCTCTGATCGCTACACCGAATCCACCACCACCATTGACACCGGCAAGGTCGTTACCACCCTGAAAGTCACCGAAGACAGCGGAATGCGAGAGGTCCTTAAAACCGAGTGGGCACCAGCCAGCGGTATCACGGTTACCAAAATCAACGGCAATGAGGAAACCATCACCACCACGCCGAACTATGCGGCGAAGACAGTTACTGCTTCGTCGGACAAGGGATGGTCTCGCACAACCGCCCTTAACAACCTTGGCCTTGAAACCACCAACACCCTTAGCGGTACGGGAATTTCCACCACGGATCTTAAACCCGTTTGGCGTGCCGACGGCTCGCTTGCCTCCGTCGAACTCGACATCACTACCGGCGAAAACCAGAAGGAAACCCACACCGCGAGCTTCAATCCCGACGGCACTATGGCCAGCCTCACCGCACCCGGACGAGGCAATATCTTCGGCGGGCACTCGATCAGCAACGGGGTGGAAGCTCTGACAGTGGATGGGGTGACTACCGAACGCGCCTTGGATGGCACCAGCCTGGCCGTCAGCGGAGCTAATGTCATCGGACGCAGCGAAAACCTGACCACCAGCGGCGGAGGTTACAAAAACACCACCACGCCCGCCGTCGGAGCGGCTACTGAAACAACATTCAACGCAGCCGCCGCACCGACCGCCAAAACCTATGCGGATAATTCCGGCCACTCGATCAACTACGCGGGTGAACTCCCCTTTGAAATCACCCTCGCACGCGGCGGGGCAATCACGCTTGGCTACTCAAACAACGGAGCCAAAGACCTGACATCCGCCGTCTGGCCTGCCGTGGCATCCGGCCCATTCACCATCCCCAGTGTGGGCGTGGGCTACGGATACAACCGATCAGGCAATGTCAACGCTCTCACCGACCCATCGGGAACTCGGGCCATCAACTACCAGAACGGAAGAACCTCCGGCACGACCTACACCGCAGGCTTTCTCAAAGGTTATGAAATCATCCCCGGACGCGATGCCGTAGGTCGCCACACCGGAACCCTCATCAAACGCAACGGGGCTTCCATCCACTCCACTGCGAAAGCTCTCAACGGCGTAAGCAACCAGATAACCAACCTTGCCTCCGGTAACATCACAGCCACGCCGCAACGTGACGGAGCCGGACGCATCATCGGCTATATCTGGAGCGACGGCACCAACAGCATCAGCCAGACATGGGCACGGGGCGCGGGTGGAAGAATCAATTCCGCAGAGTCCAATGTCCCCGGCGCACCGTCATTCGTTTACTCGATTGATGAAAACTCATTCGACGCATACGGCCGTCGCCTGAAATCGCAAACCGCTGGCGGCACATGGACATACACTTACGGGGCAGGCGGTCAAATTACCTCTGCCACCCACCCAAGCCTAGGATCGTTCAACTACTCATTCGACGGAATCGGCAGGCGCACGGACAAAGGCGAAGCCAACAGCACCGACATCCTCAACCGCACCACGGCTTGGACGAACTCACAGGACAAAACCATCACGATCAAAGCACATCCCGATGCGCGGGTCTGGTTCAACGGGGTTGAAATCGAAAACTTCACCGGCATCCACAACGCCGCCGTCACACCACCCGGCGCGGAAGGCGGATGGGTGGCATGGGAAACCCTGGCAGTTCTGGAAGGCGCAGGAGAGGGCGCGGGTGACCCCGCGCCCAACCCTCTCGCCAGCCCCGATGCCAAGGCGGAAAAGAAAGGCGCAGTGTGGGTTCCGCCTACCGCTGAAACTCTGACATACGATGCGGCAGGCAACCGAGAATCCTCCGCCCAGTGGAATTTCGGTTGGGATGCGAAAAACCAACTGACCCGCGCTCGCACGAAAAACCACACAAATGTTCCACAAGCCTATGATCTAACATTCTCTTACGACAGCGAAGGACGGCGCGTGAAGAAACACGTCATCGAATATCGGGACGGCACGCAAGTATCGGAAAAAATCGTGACGTTTGTTTGGGATGGATGGGATCTTCTCTACGAACGCCACCAACTGCCAAGCGGCCTGACAACTCTTGAAAGAAAATACCTATGGGGTCCTGACATTGCCGACGGACAAGCTGGCGGCGCGGGCGGGCTTCTGCTCATCCGTGAAACCAAAGGCAACACAACCACGGACATCATTCCTCTGTATGACGGCACGGGGCATGTAGTCGCCCTAACAGACATCAACAAGAACCTACTGGCAAGCTACGCTTACGGCCCATTCGGTGAGAAAATCAGCGCAGAGGGATCCCACGCCCAAAGCAACCCGTGGAGGTTCCAAACCAAATACCGCGACGAAGAAACCGGACTGTACTATTTTGGATACCGCGTGTATGATCCGCAAACAGGTCAGTGGCTGAGTCGAGAGCCTCTCGGTGAAAGCGAATCGGTCAATCTCTACGCACTGACCGGAAATGACCCCTTGAACTATGTAGACGTTCAAGGACTTCGAAAGAAAGAAATCGTAAGCACGGATGCCAAAAATCGCTTTCGCAAGAATGCCAAAGGCGAATGGGAGGTCAGAATCGTAACTGTTGAAACAGGCTTCTGGGACAACAGGCGCGACTATGTTAGGGAAGAATGGCAACCGGTATCACGAAACCGTTTGCGTTTGCTTGGATATGCGGAATTCACAGAGAACGGTGGTGTAGCCACAGCAGGAAGCGACTTCATTCAAGCTGCATCCGCCGCTACCGGCTGGGATGAAAACGCGAAGAAAGAAGGCACACTCATCGCAGGCACTGCCATGACCGCGCTTGTGGCTGGACCCGTGGCGATAGCATACGGAATCACAGCCGCTCCAGTTATGGCAGGGGGGGCTTCATCAATAGCGACAGAAGGCGGTGCAGCCATATATGTTTATGGAGGACACGCACTAAGAACCGCATGGGCTAATCCATGGGTTCAAGCCACAGGAAAAACAGCATTTGTCAGCATGGTCGCAGGAACGGGCTACGGAGTAGCGACCGATGAAGGGTTCCGTGCTGACTATGTCGCGTTGGAGATGAGCACGCCAGTTCCAGGGGAAGGCGTGGCAATGGGATTCTCCGGCCTTCGGGCAGCGGGAACGGACATCAAAGCGGCATTCCAAGGATTCGACTACCTTGGCTTTGCAGCGAAAGCAAATAAACGACTACCAATTCAGATTTTACCAGAGCCAGCATACGTAGTCCCAAATAATGTACCAAGCAGTGCAATCGATGATTTGGAATCACAGCTAAATAAGTTGTATGCTGACGGGTTAGAACTTCAGAAGAAACTACAAACCAAATCTCCCGCACCTCTAATTCCACCCGTTTCATACCCGAACACCGTAATGGTAGACATCCGCAGCCTGCCGCCTCTGCCGGGAGGTCGAGCATTCTACGATCCGCTAAAACTTGGCCAGCACGGACCATTTGACTGGGGAAATTACACTCCCATTGTAGTGCAGTATATTAACGGCCAACCTTACGTCGTGAATGGTATGACAAGAGTAGAAAACGCCATCCGATCAGGCATCTATCAATTACCAGCAGAAATAATCAAATGAACGAATCATTAGAAAGAGCATACGCTTCGATACTTACAATAGGATTACTCGCATTAAGAAATGCTGCTTTTAATAACGATATTGAGCGCTGCAAGCTCGAATCGGAACACCTACACAATGTGCCATCATTAATAAAAGAGACTAACGTGAATCGGCACTTGTACTATTTCAATCATGAAAGAGTTTGTTACATCGAATCTGCCAAAGCCCACGACAAAGAATTGGGCTGCGAAAACTGTACAAATACCATCAAGCTATACATTCCACATTGGGAAATAATAGTATCCGAACTTTCTCAAATAGAGAGCTTCAAAAGATCTCAGTAAAAATTGGATTCCGTGGGAGGAACGTTCCCGAACACGAACTAATCATAGACAATACACCGTTGCCAATTGTGCCTATTCGTCCAGTCTATCAACTACATCTAACGACCTGAACATCCACCTGAACCCATAAAATGAACAAGCCATCGCCTAGAAGCGATGGCTTGTTCATTTTATTGTTAAATACCAAATTCATTAGTGTTATTCCACGAAACATAATCCTCGACACAATCGTAATAAACCGCACATTTCAACACCTTATGAAATCGAAGAAGAACCTCACCCGCTTCACCTACGAAACCGCTGCCTTCGAAGGCTGGAGACTATGCATTAGTCGCGCCGGAACGAGCTTCACCAAATACTTTCCCGACAAGCAATTCGGCGGCCCTAAAAAGTCGCTTGCCGCTGCTGAAAGCACCCTCAAGGAGGTTAAGCAAATCCTCGAATCAGCCAAGCGAGTAAATGGTAAGCTCACCGCTACCACCACCAAAAATGTCGAAAAGTTACTCGCCTCGGCAGTCTGAAAGGCGCGCAGTGAGTTATAAACTTTCTTGTAACATTGAAGTCAATTTTGGCTGGGGAAAAGGCTTTCCCCACGCCTGAAACCCATCGTTTTCAGGCTCCCCATTCTGCGACGGGCTCTGCCCATCGCAACGCTGCCCGACCATGGTAGCAAACATAGACCTTGACGCCGTTGTTGAGTGCTCGTGGTCTTCGTCTCGCGCCTGCGCCCACCTCGCACTCAACAACCGTGTCAGCAATCACCTAGTAATTGACCACCCGATCCCAGGCGCGGAATGCCTTCGCTTTGCTACGGCATACCGCCACAAGAATGATCACTCGTAACGACCCCCACCGGCTACCGTGCCGCCGGATGCCTCAGCGAGAGTTCGAGGAATGCGCAGTCAATCAAAATTTAAACCAGCAACAAAAAACTGTTGAATTCTCAACCTCACAACCGCCCAACCTCGCTGCGCACCGTCAACACGTCCGCCCGTGAGTTCGGTTGGAAACCCAGTCGCACCAAATCTCAGGAAGAAACCCAGCAGACTCCTCGAATGCTACCGCTCTTCGAGAAGACTGCTGACACCAGTTGTAGGCTGTCGCCCACGAACTAACGGCGGCATCTCCCACGCCAGCAGAGCATGTCATGGGAGATGCTGACCCAGAGGTGGGAAATCCAGCAAAGCGGCGAGCCAACCCCACCGATAAGGAGAGGTCTGGCTCGCCGCTTTGGGTATTGGAAGAGAGAAGATCAAGATCCAGATCAAGAGAGAGTGAGGTTGTCTGATATGGGAACGCCCCGGCATCATGCTCCTGCGTGAAACGTACTGCCCACTGTCTGATGAAAGGCACCCACTTTTCAGTGACCGCCCACACACAGAATCAGCCCAGCATGGCAATAGCTGAAAACATCAAATTCCAAGACATTCCCGCTCACGAACGCCCAAGGCAGAAACTGCTGCAATATGGCCCCTCCGCACTCAATAGCTCCGAACTCCTGTCCTTGTTTGTCCTCACGGGTCACAACGGCTGGAGTTGTCTCGACATCAGCCGGCAACTCATTTCCCGATATGGGGGGCTCAGTCCGCTGGGTAGAATCCCGGCAAGCGCCCTAGCGATGGAAACGGGTATTGGCCCATGCAAAGCCGCCACGCTGGCGGCAGCCTATGAGCTTGGAGGGCGCGTTGCCCGCGAGCAGATCAACAACGCACCGCTGGACACCCCCGAACAAATACACAGGTTCTACGCCCCTCAACTACAACACCTCGCGCAAGAACAGGTTGTCGTTGCAACCGTGGATTGTCGCCTGTGCCACATCGGCACGAATATCGTCTCTGTCGGCACCGTCGACGAAGCCTCTGCCCACCCAAGGGAAATCATGCGCCCCGTGATCACGCGGGCGGGTTACGGGTTCGTCCTGATCCACAACCATCCGAGTGGTGACCCAAGCCCGAGCCGGGCCGACTGCTCAGTGACCAAACGCCTCGTCGAGGTGGCGGAAACCATGCAGGTCAGGTTTCTCGACCACGTCATCGTCGGCCGCGCCGAATGTGGACGAGCACCCTACTACTCGTTCAGAGAGAGCGGGCTCATTCCATGATGCACCCAAGAGCCACCCCAAACACTTATCTTGCCCAAGCACCTATCGGGCCGCCTTTCGCCGCCCGATCCGGACAGCCGAAAACCCGTGTATGGTTTCCCAAAATCCTGACACATCACCGGCACCCCGTTTTCCACTAGGAAACCTCTACGCCACTTCCGCCGTGGCCCAATGGGCATCCCAAGAAGGGCTGTCGCTGTCTCAAATCATCGAACGCCACCACAACGGCGACTGGGGGGATTTGTGCGACGAGGACAAACAAGCCAACGAAGACTCCCTTGTTCATGGGGGAAGGCTCTTCTCATCTTACTTGACCAAGGGGAAGAAAATCTATGTGATTTCGGAGTCGAATCGCTCGATGACTACCATCCTTTTCGCTAACGAATACTAACTCTCAAATGACCCACAAGCAAAATGTGGGCAATTGTAATATAACTTGAGCAGATTGTGCGAACCCGCGGCGCAAACTTCGAGTGCCCGCTTCACCAGGTGCTGGCCGCGCACTTCGTTGAAGTCGAGATCGTGGGTGGGTGTGAAGCGCGACAGGTGATCCGCTGAGC
>JACCDY010956876.1_pt1 | contig 92642 bp, 91 predicted proteins | sample 7446391 | NCBI WGS metagenome assembly JACCDY01 (sample SAMN15323451, study PRJNA562643) | freshwater metagenome | isolation source: river surface water | place: USA:Blue River Watershed | collected 2017-08-18
CATTACGTTGAGCGTAACGCCTCTGTCGCAGACATCATTGCTGCCGGCTATTCCAAAGAAGCTGTTGAGCAGGTTGTCCGCTTAATCCGGATCAATGAATACAAGCGCAAGCAGGGTCCTTTTGGTCCGCGCATCACTGAGCGGGCATTCGGACGGGATTGGCGTTATCCTTTATCAAACGGTTTTCGTGATTGATCACAATTTTTCTCAATAACAGGACTCATCGTGAAGCAAGTGACAGCCATTATCAAGCCCTTCAAACTTGACGAAGTGCGCGAGGCTCTGGCCGAAGTCGGCGTAAACGGGTTGACCGTGACAGAGGTCAAAGGATTCGGACGTCAAAAGGGACATACCGAACTTTATCGAGGCGCTGAATACGTTGTCGATTTTTTGCCAAAAATACGCGTTGAGATGGTAGTGGCGGACGAAGCTGTCGACAGAGTGATCGAAGCGATTGTGCGTGCGGCACGCACTGGGAAAATTGGCGATGGCAAAATTTTTGTCACACCAGTCGAGCAGGCGATTCGAATTCGTACAAGCGAGAGCGGTGACGCCGCCCTGTAATTTCGCCGCGCTGTATTTTTAAAAATCTTAATAGTGACGACTTAAATGAAACAATTCGACTGGGCCAACCCCTATCCAACGATTCGCATTCCGGTATTCGCGCGCAATGTGGTGTCAACCTCACATCCCTTGGCCGCACAAGCTGGTTTGCGCATGCTTCTGAAGGGTGGATCCGCGGTCGATGCCGTCATCGCCGCTGCGGCTGCGATAACGCTTGTGGAGCCAGTCTCTTGTGGATTGGGCGGAGATGCCTTCGCCATTGTTTGGGACGGAAAAACTTTACAAGGTTTAAATGCTTCGGGTTATGCGCCACAGGCATGGGACATCGATTATTTCAAAAAGAAATATGGCGTAGACGTCAACGGTCTGGCCAAGGCACCCAAACGTGGTGTGGATGCTATCACCGTGCCTGGTGTGGTGGCGGGTTGGGCGGCCCTACATGAGCGTTACGGCAAACTCCCGTTTGCAGAGCTCATGGAGCCCGCTATCGAAATTGCCGAGCGTGGCTATGCCGTTCCTCCCGTCGTGGCTCAAAAATGGGCAGCGGCTGTTCCAGAACTCAAGGATCAACCCGGTTTTGCCCATACTTTTATGCCCGAGGGCAGGGCGCCTAAAGTCGGTGAACGTTTTGTTTTCAAGGATGTCGCCCAGACTCTAAAGCGTATCGGTGCGACGCTGGGTCGAGACATGTACGAAGGGGAAACTGCTGAAAAGCTGGTGGCCTTTATTCGTGAGCATGGTGGTGCACATACGTTGGAGGACTTCCGTCAGTACCGGCCGGAATGGGTCACTCCGATTTCGAAAAATTATCGTGGTTACACTTTGCATGAAATTCCTCCCAACGGTCAGGGCATTTCCGCACTGCAGGCACTCGGTATTCTTGGGCACTTCGATCTCGCAAACATGAAGGTTGATTCTGTCGAATCCCAGCATGTGCAGATCGAAGCGATGAAGCTCGCGATGGCTGACTTGTATCGCTATGTGGCTGATCCTCGCACGATGGAGGTCAGCCCTGAGCAAATGCTAGATGATGCTTACCTGGCTGAACGCGCCAAACTGATCGATATGAAACGGGCAACCCATTTCCCCGCTGGCATGCCTCCCACAGGAGGAACGATTTATCTGACCGCAGCCGATGAAAATGGCATGATGGTCTCTTTCATTCAATCCAATTACATGGGTTTTGGCTCTGGCGTTGTTGTGCCAGGGACTGGCGTAAGCTTCCAAAACCGTGGAGTCGGATTTTCAATGAATCCGACCTCAGCCAATGTTGTCAAGGGTCACAAGCGTCCTTTCCACACCATCATTCCTGGCTTTTTGACTCGAGACGGAGAGCCTGTGATGAGTTTTGGTGTCATGGGTGGAGACATCCAGCCCCAGGGACACATACAGACTGTGATTCGCATGGTGGACTATCACCAACAACCACAAGCTGCATGTGATGCTCCGCGCTGGAAAGTCAATCGCGACTTCACGCTTGATGTCGAGTCCACGATGCGTGCTTCAACGATCGCAGGGCTTGAAAAACTGGGTCACTCTCTGAAGGCCATTGACGATCCATACATGGATTTTGGTTCGGGTCAGTTTATCTGGCGCTTATCCAAAGATCTTGAACATGGATATGTCGTGGCAAGTGATAGTCGACGTGATGGTCAGGCCGTAGGCTTTTAAGGCTTTGGGCTTTTTCACTTGCTTAAACTTATCCGCCAAAACTCAGGTAAAAAACACTCCGTGACTAAGAGCGGAGTGTTTTGCCTCGAAAATACTGATCTTCTGGCCAGAAGAGCAGGGTGAGGCCAGAGCTCAGCCAGAGACTTTTGGGTAAAAGGATACGCTGTTCGATAAAGCGCCGTTTGTCTGTTGAGGCACGCTAATTCAAAGCTCGATCGGGTGATTTCGGGGTTGTCGTACAAAATGTCCGCCAGTGGCCGACTCCTCAGGCGACGCATGCCTTGCCAGACGCCGTGAGAGGCTTGGAGAGGCGTGACGCTTCTTGCCACCACACACTCAACATGATCAACACTCATGACAATCTCCCTGATCCATACAGGAGACATGGTGTTCAAGCCCAAAGGCTGAGCTTCTTCGGGTGTCGCCCCATCTGAGTACTCGGCGATCACTCGTAGTGTCAAGGGTCCGATCTTGCGCAGTGCATGTGTCAACGCACCGGGTTTGGTTAACCAAGCCTTTTGGTTCTCAGATAATGAAGGTCTGGGTTGTTTGCGCCAGGTCATTGGACGTTCAAATCTATTCATGGATGTGTATTATCCAACTTATGGAAAAGTTGCGTATTTCAAAATTGATGGCAGACCGGGGTTTGTGCTCACGTCGAGAAGCGGACAGCTATATCGAACGCGGTTGGGTGAAGGTCGATGGTGTAGTCGCCACGCTTGGCGAACGAGCCTTTCCCTCGCAGACGATTACTCTTGATAGAAATGCTGCTGCGCAGCAAATATCCAGAGTCACAATCCTGATCCATAAACCGATGGCTTATGTCTCGGGACAAGCGGAGGATGGCTACACCCCTGCAGTCGCCCTGATCAATGCTCAAAGTCGATCTGAGACGGATAGAAGTCCGCTTAAATTCGATCGTGCTCATTTGCGTGGGTTGGCTGTTGCTGGTCGGCTTGACATAGATTCGACAGGACTCTTGGTACTGACTCAAGATGGGCGCATCGCGCGACAGTTGATCGGCGAGGACTCCGAAATCGAAAAAGAATATCTGGTCCGTGTTCAGGGGCGTTTAGCCCCTGGTGGACTTGAGCTGCTGAATGAAGGTCTCTCGCTTGACGGCAAGCGTTTAAAACGCGCGCAAGTCAGATGGCAAAACGATGATCAACTTCAGTTCGTGCTGCGCGAAGGCAAGAAACGCCAAATTCGCCGGATGTGCGAACTCGTCGGTCTCAAGGTCCTCGGACTTAAACGCGTCAGAATTGGAGGCGTCAGGCTCTCAGATCTTCCTGTTGGGCAATGGCGTTACCTTGGTCCCCACGAGCGCTTTTAGCTAGTGTGTCAGAAAATCGAGTTTGTATGACGCTCGCTCATCCTGACCAAGGGTGCGGACAAGCCAGGGCAATGTTTCTTTCATCGTAGCGGCGAGGGTCCACGGGGGATTGATCACAAAAATACCGCTCCCGTGCAGTCCTAAACCGTCCGCGCCTGGTTTGTGAACAGTCAAGCTGACATGTGTCCAGTTTTTTCCAGCTAGTTTTTCAATTTGTCGCGGGAGTTCTTGAGCTTCGCGACGTTGCACTTGTGGATACCATATTGCATAGCAGCCTGTTGGAAAACGGACCATCGCGTCTTTCATCGTATCAATCACCCTTCTGTAATCATGTTTGTCTTCGTAAGAAGGATCAATCAACACGATTGCACGACGAGAGGGGGGAGGAATGTGACCTTTGAGTCCTGCGAATCCGTCATCACCAAACACAGCAGTTTGGCGGGGCACACGGACTGTGCGTTGGTCAAGATTTTGTCTCAAGATGTCCGATTCGTTCGGATGCATTTCAAACAGTCGTAATTTGTCTTGAGATCGACATGCTTCCAAAGCCAACCAAGGTGATCCGGGATAAATGCGTAGGTTTCCGTCAGGGTTCAGATCCCGGATCATGTCTAAATAATGCATCACAGCGGGTGGTGGCGATTTTGCTTGCCAGATTCGAGCGATTCCATCCACGTATTCGCCTTTTTTCTGGGCCCATTGTCCTTCCAAGTCATATAAACCAGCGCCAGCATGCAAGTCGATGAACCAGTAGGGCGTGTCTTTTTGATTGAAGTATTGAAGAATATGGGTCAAAACGATGTGTTTGAGCACATCGGCATGATTGCCTGCATGAAAACCATGGCGGTAACTGAACAAATGACTCTCCGTTATAAAGCTAATTTTAGTGTTCGTGTGGGATCAGAAAGGCGGTTGACGCAGTCTAACCCCATCTGTACCAGAGCCGTAAAAGCGCTTTAAGCATAACGCAAGCGAGTGGTAAACTTCGGCGGCTTACTCTTTAGGTGTGCGACTCATTTATGTTTGATTTCATTCGTAGTCATCAGCGCTGGATGCAGCTTATTTTGTTGCTCCTCATTGTTCCTTCCTTTGTCTTCTTTGGCGTTCAGGGATATTCGAGCTTCATGGCCAGTGAGCCTGAGCTAGTCTCTGTCGGGGATCAACCCATCACTTTGGGTCAGTTCAACCAAGCAAGAACGGCTCAGCTCGAGCAGTATCGCAATGCTTTAGGTAGCCAGTTCGATCCGGCAGCGTTTGATACGCCAGAATTTCGTGAACAACTTCTCAATCGGATGATTGATGAGCGGACCGTAGCGCTTGCAGCAGCCAAAGGGCGTTACTCAGTGTCTGACGAGACGCTTCGTCGCACAATCGCAGCCATCCCTGCAGTCCAGGAAAATGGTCAGTTTTCATCTCAGCGCTATCGCGACGTGCTGGCGGCTCAAGGCATGACCCCCACGACGTTCGAACTGGGCCTACGGCGTGATTTGGCTATCGCTCAAGTGCTTCAACCCATTGGATTGACTGCGCGGGTTCCTGCCGAAGTCTCTGAAAATATTCTTGCGCTTCTGACTGAGAAACGGACTGTTGAGCGTCGTGTCTTTTCTGCTGCTGATTTTTCAAAATCAATCGATGTGACCGAGGCGGATATCAAAAAGTGGTACGACAGTAATCAGTCAAAATTATTGATTCCTGAAAATGTTGACGTTCAGTTTATTGTTCTCAATGAGCAGGCCGCCTCAAAAAATGTCAAGGTGACCGAAGAAAACATAGAAAGTTTTTATAAACAGAACCAAGCAAGATATGGCCAACCCGAGCGTCGGCGTGTGAGTCATATATTGATAGAGTTACCTGCCTCGGCCAATGATGCAGTCAAGGCAGAGGCTCGTGCGAAAGCAGAGGATTTGGCCAAGAAAGCTGCCGCGGCTCCCCAGTCTTTCGCGTCGCTCGCCAAGGACTTTTCCCAAGATACGGGTTCGGCCAATCAAGGTGGGGATTTAGGCTGGATCACTAAAAACATGCTTGTCCCCCAAGTTGAAAATGCAGTGTTCGATCTGGAGCGTGGCAAGATATCAGGTGTTGTGGAAAGTCCTTTTGGATATCACATCATCAACGTCGTAGATATTCAGCCTGCCTCGGTCAAATCTCTCGCAGAAGTCAAAGAGGACATTACAAACGAAATTCGCAAGCAACTTGCTGCAGAACAATTCGCTCAGCTTGGCAGCAAACTGACCAGTTTGGTATATGACCAAAGAGATAGTTTGAGTCCTATTGCGACAGCGTTGAATTTGCCGATTCGTTCGGCTTCCGGTTTGACGCGCGATGGTCTCTTGCCCGCTTCGCAACGATCGGGACCTGAGTTGCCTGAAGATGAACAGACTATCTTGGGTAATCCTAAAGTTCGTCAGGCTGTTTTTTCCTCGGACGTTTTGAAGGAAAAACTCAACTCAGGAGTAATTGAAGTTTCTCCCGATGTGATTGTGGCCATTCGTGTATCGGCTATTCATCCCGCGCATGTTCCAGCCTTGGCTGCTGTGTCACAGCAAATCAAGCAACGGTTAACTGATGAGCTTTCCTTAGCCGCGGCACAAGCTGCGGGTCAAAAGGAGTTGGATCTGCTGAAGGCCAAACCCGATAGTGAGGTTAAGGATTTTGAACCAGCGGTAGAAGTCACTCGGCAACAACCTTCATCTTTGACACGAGAGCAGCTCGAAGCTGCAATGTCTGCGAGCCCACAGCCTTTACCCAGTTTTGTAGGTGTGGCAGGGGCGGATCAATATACGATCCTAAAAGTATCAAAGATTGAGCCAGGTGCAAAACCTGAGGCAACTCAGCTTAATCAGTTGCAAGCACAACTCTCTCAAGCATGGGGGGCTGCAGAGGAACAAGCGGCTCTCAAGGTGTTGCGAAACGAGTTCAAAGTCAAACTATTGCCGGATGCGAATAAACTCATCAGCGGTGAGTTAGACGCAGCCAAACTTTAAATAGTTATCGAAGCATGGGTGCGAGCTTTTCAAGAACGTTTCCCATCAAAATTGGTTGAGCTTGTTCATTAGGGTGAATGGTATCGGCCTGGAACATTTCAGGCCGATCGGCAATACCTTCCAGAAAAAATGGCACGAGTCCGGTTTGCTCAGACTGCGCAATCTGCGCAAATAATTCTCTAAATGCAGTGGTGTATTCCGTACCGTAGTTTGGTGGAATTTGCATGCCTGCAAGCAGAACCTGTGCGCCAGTCTCTTTCGCCAGCCGAACCATTTCAAGGATATTATTTCTCGTCAATGACAAGGGCAGACCTCTCAACGCGTCATTGGCCCCGAGTTCGATCAAGACAATATTCGGTTTTGTCCGCGCAAGTAGTGCTTTGATTCTGGACACCCCCCCACTTGTCGTGTCGCCGCTGATACTTGCATTGATAATTTCCGCAGACGGATGCGTTTTAGCCAGGGATTGTTTCAATAGTTCTACCCAGCCAGTCCCTCGCTTTAATCCATACTCAGCCGACAGGCTGTCCCCAATGATCAGGATCCGTTCTGTTATTGTTTGTGTTGGTTGTTGAGCTTGGGCGTGTTGAAGCGATGCTAGGCCAACAGACAGCCCCAAGATCCCTAATAAGATCATGCGTCGATAGAAAGAGAATGAATTCATGAATGCTGCCACTAATGCGATAGTAGTCAATAGGCTTTGCAAGCGGGTATCCGATGCATCGGGTATGTTGAATATTTTAGATGACGTCAGTTTTACCGTCACTCAAGGCCAGTCTATTGCAATTACTGGAGCTTCGGGATCAGGCAAGTCAACGCTCCTGGGCTTACTTGCGGGTTTGGACCAGCCAAGCTCTGGGGAAGTTCAATTGCTAGGTCAATCTCTTTCAGCCATGAATGAGGATGAAAGAGCAGCCTTTAGAGCAAATAACGTTGGTTTTGTATTCCAGTCTTTTCAGCTTCTTCCAAATTTAACTGCCATTGAAAATGTCATGCTTCCTCTGGAATTGGCTGGGATTGCTGCGGAGGAACCTGCCAAACAAATGTTGCTGCGTGTGGGGCTTGGTGCAAGACTCAATCATTACCCAACCACATTATCTGGCGGAGAGCAGCAGCGCGTTTCGATTGCTCGCGCTTTTGTTCAAAAGCCAGTGCTTATTTTTGCTGATGAGCCAACAGGTAGTCTGGATGAAACAACAGGTTCGAAAGTCATTGAGTTGATGTTCGAACTGGCAAGGCAACAAAACACCACTCTGATCTTGGTGACTCATGATCCATCATTGGCGGCCCGTTGTGACAGGCAGCTTGTTTTGCATTCTGGTCGTCTCGATCTATGATCTGCGGCTGAACATCAAGTACGACTCCGACGCCACTCAATCAGACTATTGAATATTCCACTTGCGCAAATAATACCTATACCGATCCACGTGGTTTGATCGGGTAAATGGGACCAGACGATCCATCCGATGGTCGCTGCAAAAGTAATCTGAATATAAATAAATGGCGCCAGCAAGGACGCTGGAGCATATCGATAGGATTGAATCTGTAAGAGGTGTCCCAAGCCGCCTGCAACACCACTGAGCAATAAAATCACCCAGTTAAGCGGGCTGAGTGTTTTAAGAATATCCACGGCATCCGGAAGCACAAAAGGCAAGCTTAATGTCAGTGTTCCTGCACCAATCGCTCCACTCCAAAGTACCGTTGTGAATGCGCTGTCGTGGGCGAGCATTCTTGATAAAAGATGCTGCGCCGTAAATAAACAGGCTGTGATGAGACCCATGATGACGCCCATCGCTGGCAGTCCTGCAGACGGTCGTATCACGATCATCACCCCGACTAATCCAATCGCTGCGGCTACCCAGCGCGATTTTCTGATGGGCTCCTTTAAAACCCATGGAGCGATCGAAAGCATCAGAAGTGGTGCGATAAAAATCAAGGCCGTCGCCTCGGCTTGGTGCAGGTAGCTTAAAGAAGTAAAAAAAGAAAGTGCCGATCCCAGCATCGCAGCTGCCCGCAAGCACTGCAGTTTCGGCATTTTGCTTTTAAAAACAGTCAATCCGCGGCTGGGCAAAATAATGAATAACAACAAAACCAAATGAATGGCGTATCTAAACCAGCAAAAAACGAGCAGGGGAACCCCGACGGCCATGACCCACTTGCCCATGCCATCAAGCATTGTCAATAGAAGCAAGGAAAGAAGTAAGGAAGCGACGCCTAACAAAGGCCGCTGGGCAGGATAGGTAGATGCCTGTGTTGAATTGAGGGCGGTTACCCGGGGCATCGACCAGACTCCTATCTGTAGTGTTGTGGGTTGTACGACTGAGATCATACGCTTGTTATTTATCTTGTATCGCGACAGAGCCTTGCTAAAATCCTACATTATGAAAACCAACCGCCTATTTACGGATTTTTGTCGAACCATCATCACTCGGGTGGTGCTGGGACTGTTTTTGAGCATTTCCCTCAATGCTTTTGCCCAGTTTTTACCCCAAACTGAGTTGAACGTTGTCGGTGGACGCAGTACACGTTTGACTTACACGGATGTTGAAAAACCATTTTGGAGCGACACTCTTTCAGAACGCTCCGCGGGTGCAGTCACTGCCCAGATCAAGGGTTTTGACGAAATGGGCCTTAAAGGTCAGGAGCTGATGCGTCTGATGGGGCAGGGGGTGATTGAGTTTGGCGTTTTGCCACTCTCATATTACACACCCGACAACCCCCTTTTTGAAGCCGTTGACATAGCAGGGCTTGCATCCAGTTTAAGCATAGCCAAAGAAACCGCCGGTGCCTTTTCACCCGTGCTGAGTCATTACCTCTCGTCCTCAAAGCAAATAAAGATGTTGGGCATTGCCCCCTATGGCGCTCAGTTTTTATTTTGTAATACTGAGATCAGAGGATTGTCAGACCTGCGCGGACAAACAATCAGAACGATTACGCAAACCCAAGCTGAACTCGTCGAAGCATTGGGTGCGAAAAGCGTCAATATTCCATTTGGTGAAGTACTGAATGCTCTTGAAAAGAAAACGATTACTTGTGCAGTCGCAGGAGCGCTGTCAGGTTACACCGCCAAGTGGTACACGGTTACCACACATTTGTTTGCTCTGCCTATTGGCTGGAATCAAGAAGTGCATGCTGTCAATCAAAAAGCCTGGGATAAGCTTTCTCCACCTTTGCAAGGATTTATCGAGGCGAACATTGAGCAACTCATTGAGAATTTATGGGTGTTCTCTGAAAAGCTGACCAAACGCGGAATTGATTGCAACACCGGAAGTAAAGAATGTGCATTGATACCACGGGGGCAAATGACGCTGGTCGTCCCAACGGCTGCAGATCTGGCGTTGGTGAAACGACTTGCAACGCAAAAAGTTCTTTCCGCATGGGCAGAACGATGCTCTGATTCTTGCGTGGCTGACTATAACCAGACAGTTGGCAAACTACTTAAAACAAATATTAAAAAGTAGTTTGCGGTCAGTTACTCTTCTTAAGCAATGCCACTCGGGTGATCAGAAGTGATTACTTCAGGTCGGTGGCACGCAAATCCCACAGAAGCTGGAAAGTGTGATGGCTCTCAGTTGGCAAACTTAAAAAGTTGCTGATCCAGGCCCCAGCGATCTGGGCGCTTTCCAACGTGGTCGTATCGATGACCATAAATGGCTCTAGGACTCTTTTGCTCACATCCTCAGATGGTAAGGGCTTTGAAAGCGCGGGATCTGGGGTAAGTATTCTCACTGTCAGGATTCCGGTCACCGCCTGATGAAGAGCTTCATGAGCGTTCAATGCGCGTTGTGCGTTTTCGATATTACCCAAGCAGACGAGGCTGACAGCAGCGCCGGTTCCTGCGCCAAAAACTTCTGTCACTGCATTGACACGCCGATTTGTATTGCGCATGGCGCTGAAGTTGCGAATCGACCACTCAGTTTGATTTTCAAAAGCCTGGCGATAAGCGTCGCTGGTAAAAACATGCAACGAATCAGTTCGATACAGTGCCAAATAGGGGCGTGACGCAGTCTTGGAGTGGTAACGACGTGACCATTGAAAGCCTGGAATGGATGCCCGCTCTTGCATGTGCTCAGTGTCGTACCACTGATTAAAATCGTGCTCATTTTCTGGGGTCACGTCTGTCCAGATCAGGAGTTCACCCTTTGCGTGTTGAGACTGTTCAATCACTGCTGATTTCGTCATGGTGATGCTTAACCTTTAGCTCGAATGATTTTTTTGACTTGAGGAACGTGTCGAATGGAACGGAAAACTTGCGCAAGATGTCTACGGCTGTCGACCTGAACGGTAAGATTGAGAACGACAGTCGCCATTGCATCATCGTGCATCGTGACGTGAATGATATTGGAATCTGCCTGCGCAACTTCTGCCGCAATCCGACTCAATACGCCGCGTTCATTTTTAGCGACGATGTCAATACGCGCCGACAGATGTTTGGCTGTTTCTTCGTCCCAGGCTACTTCAACCCACCGCTCGGGCTCTTTAATTCTTGCTCTGAGAGCCACAGGGCATTCTGCGGTGTGCACGACGAGACCATGTCCAACACGAATACCAGCGATAATTTGGTCGCCTGGTAGGGGGCCGCAACAAGGCGCTAGTTGCACACCTTGACCTTCATTTCCATGAATTTGGATGGGCGTAAGTTTTGCGGACGACATCTCATCATCCGCAGCAGCTGTTGTGGCAATTAATGGGTGATCGGGCGCGAAGCGGCGAGCGACAACCGCAGCCAATCGTTTTCCAAGTCCAATATCCGCGAGAATTTCCTCGCGCGACTTGGCTCCACTCGATTTGGCTAATTTTTCCCAGATTGGGTCATCACTGGCTGGTAGACTCAGTTTAAGCTCGCTTAAAGCCTGAGTGAGCATTCTTTCGCCAAATGCTGCAGATTCATCGTATTGCAAAGTCCGCAGATAGTGTCTGATTTCTGAACGCGCGCGACCCGTTCTTGCATAGTTGAGCCACTGGGCACTTGGACGTGATGTTTGTGAGGTCGTGATGGAGACTGAATCGCCATTTGCAAGTTCAGTGCGCAAAGGCACTTCCTCACCATTTACTTTACATCCCACGGCATGATTGCCCACATCTGTGTGGATGCTGTAGGCAAAATCTACAGCCGTGGCGCCACGGGGTAATGAAACAATCTTTCCCTTGGGAGTAAAGACATACACAGCATCAGGAAACAAGTCGACTTTTACATGCTCGAGAAACTCGGTTGAATCCCCTGTTTGATTTTGTATATCCAATAGCGATTGCAGAGATTTGCTCGTTCGCGACTGAATTTCCTGAAGATTCGACTGATCCCCTTTGTATAACCAGTGGGCCGCTACGCCTTCCTCAGCCACTTGGTGCATATCGTGTGTTCGAAACTGAAACTCGATGGGGGTGCCAAATGGTCCAACCAAGGTTGTGTGAAGAGATTGATAACCGTTGATTTTAGGGATGGCAATGTAATCTTTGAACTTGCCTGGAACAGGCCGATAGAGCTGATGAACAATCCCCATTGCCATATAACACTCAGGCAGGGTTCTGACGATTACCCGAAAACCATATATATCGAGCACATTCGACAGACTTTTCTTTTGCTTGACCATCTTGCTATAGATGGCATAGAGAGTTTTCTCACGCCCTCTGACTTCGCTGTCGATCCCAGCCGCGGGTAACGCTGCGCGAACCTGCTCGTCGATTCGCGTCAACACCTCGCGTCGATTGCCACGCGCGGCCATCACAGCCTTTTCGAGTACGCGGTAGCGGTTGGGATAAATCGCGGCAAAACAGAGGTCCTGCAGTTCTCTGTACAGTGCATTCAAACCTAATCTGTGCGCGATTGGGGCATAGATATCTAGGGTTTCACGAGCAACACGTCTGCGCTTTTCTGGACTGACCGCATCAAGCGTGCGCATATTGTGCAATCGATCTGCAAGCTTGATGAGAATGACGCGAATATCTCGCGCCATTGCCAGCAACATTTTTCTAAAGCTTTCAGCTTGTTGCTGTGCCTTGCTTGCAAATTCGAGTCGGTCAAGTTTAGAGAGCCCATCTACGAGTTCAGCGACCTCCGGTCCAAATTTTTCGAGAAGCTCCTGTTTCGCAATGTCCTGGTCTTCCATGACATCATGCAACAAAGCGGCACGGATGGCGTCCACATCAAGCTTCCAGCCTGCGCATATTTCAGCTACCGAGATGGGATGGCTGATGTAAGGAGAACCGCTTGAACGAAACTGTCCTAGATGTGCCTGATCTGAAAAACGATAGGCATCCCGAACCAGTGCAACGTCTTTGGCGTCAAGATAACCATCAAGCAAAAGTTGCAGGGAAGCCATTGAAGCAATGGCGGGTTCTGTTTCTGTGACGACAGGTGTGGCTGAGCCAGAAACCGCTCCAAGTTTTTCTTGAGGAGCGGTCGGTCTTCGGGTGAGACGTGAGCCTGCGCGCAGGGCGGCTAGTAACCCGGATGATGCATACCGAAGTCCGGGGAAGGCCATGATTGATTAGCTCAGGTTGGAACCTTGCGGAGCATTTCGATACCGGTCAAGCCTGCTGCAACTTCGCGAAGAGCGGTCACTGTAGGCTTATCTTTGCTGTCCAGGCGCGCTGCGTGGCCTTGTGCGAGTTCGCGCGCACGGTACGTAGCTGCCAATGTGAGCTTAAAACGGTTAGGAATATGCTCGAGGCAATCGTCAACGGTGATGCGGGCCATGGAAATCCTGTCTGAGAAGTGTGAGTTTTACAAGTGATGACTAGTATAGCTTTAGCGAACTATCAAGGGAGCAAATCAAAGGATCTAAATAGATCTGGATTTCTGGCAAGTTGACGAGGGTAGCGCAACTTGGCTGTTTCAATGATCTGGCTTAATTGTGTCAAGGCAACGCTAAAGTCTTGATTAATAATAACATATTCAAACTCCGGTGCATGAGAGATTTCCTCACTCGCGGCCTCAATTCGCCTTTCAATGACTGTTTCAGCGTCTTGTCCCCGTTGTGTGAGTCGCTCTCTAAGCGTAGAAATCGAGGGCGGCAATATAAATACACCAATTGCCTCGGGAAACAGTTTCTTGACTTGTCGGGCACCTTGCCAGTCGATCTCAAGCAAAATGTCCTGACCAAACGCGACTGCCTGATCGATCTTGTCCCGCGGGGTACCGTAAAAATTACCATGCACTTCTGCCCATTCAAGCAACTGGTTGTTTTGACGCAGCGCATCAAATTGCTCACGAGTCACAAATCGATAGTCTTTACCGTCAGTCTCGCCAGATCGCGGAGGGCGTGTCGTACAAGAGACAGACAGGCACAAAGTGGGATCTCGAGCCAGGAGTGCATTGACCAGGCTCGATTTCCCCGCCCCGCTTGGAGCGACAACCATAAAAACGTTTCCGGCAACCAGAGACATAGGTGACAATGGAGATTAGTTAGATAAGATAAAAGCATAGCAGAGTGCTCAACACGACAACCCTTTTTATGACTGAAGGAATGTAACGGACATGAAGAACCCGCCACTGATTACGGTTTCCGAGCTTCAGGCTCGACTGGCACAAAATCCTGCAAAAGTACTGATTTGCGATTGTCGGTACGATTTGGTGGATTCCGAGCTCGGACTTCGTGCTTATGAGTCTGGTCATATCCCTGGAGCCATCTATCTGAATTTGGGTGAGGTTCTCAGTGGTGCACCCAATGGATCAAATGGACGTCATCCTTTGCCAGACCCTGACCGTCTGGCGGCAGATCTTGCTGCGTTAGGCGTTAATACCGACACCTTGATCGTTGCCTATGATTCGCCAGGTGCTTCGTATGCCGCCCGTCTGTGGTGGTGCGCACGTTGGGTTGGACATTCCCATGTCGCAGTCCTGGATGGAACGATTCAAGCGTGGACCCAGGCGGGTCTTCCTCTCACGACAGACAAACCCGTTCGCCGGGCAGTTGGAAATTTCAAGCGGACAACGTCCCTGACTAAAACTGTCAACTATGCCGATGTTCGCTCAGGGCTTGGACGACAAGACCGGTTGATTATTGATGGCCGACCCGAAGATCGGTTCCAAGGCTTAAATGAAACCCTTGACCCCAAGGCAGGTCATATTCCCGGATCTTTAAGTCGATTTTCTAAAAATAATCTGGATGAAGAGTCCCGCTTTAAATCACCTGAGGTCCTCCGATCTGAATTTTTAAGGATATTGGGTCGCCATTCACCCGATCAGGTTGTCGCAAGTTGCGGATCAGGGGTGGCTGCGTGTCATCTCCTGATGGCAATGGAGCTTGCAGGCCTTCAAGGCGCGGCGCTCTATGGAGGCTCTTGGAGCGAGTGGTGCGCGCAGCCCGATGCATTAATTGAAACGGGTCCGGCGCGCGCTTCAAACTGACGCAATACTTGAAACGCGACACACGAGTGTGCGTTGATCATTTATTATTTCAACGCTCAAGACAGAGCGTTAAACATAAGGAAAAAGAATGTCTGAATTAAAGGTTGCGGTGATTACAGGAGCAGGTTCTGGTATCGGTCGCGCAGTGGCGATTCACCTGGCCAGAGCCGGCTATCAAGTCGCATTGGCGGGACGGCGCCTAGACGCATTGGAAGAGACCAAAAAAGAAGGTGGAGCACTCGCTTCGAACTTGCACCCTATCGTGACAGATGTCAGTGATGAAGGCTCAGTCAATGCGTTGTTTGCCGAGGTTGTACGTCGCTGGGGAAGATTGGATGTACTGTTCAACAATGCTGGACGTGGCGGCCCGCCGGTACCGATCGAGGATTTGCCTGTCGACATCTGGAAGGATATTGTCAATATCAATTTGACGGGTATGTTCTTGTGCGCGCAGGCGGCTATCCGGATCATGAAGTCGCAAACCCCCCAAGGTGGCCGCATTATCAACAATGGCTCAATTTCTGCTCATGCCCCTCGTCCATTCTCGATCGGATATACGGCAACCAAACACGCTGTGACAGGTCTGACTAAGTCGATCTCTCTCGATACAAGAGCTTATCGCATCGCGTGTAGCCAGATCGATATTGGCAATGCTGCGACTCCAATGACGGAGCGCATGACAAAAGGCGTACCTCAGCCCGACGGCTCAACCCGAGTTGAACCACGCATGGATGTGAATCACGTGGCGCAAACAATCACTCAAATGGTGAGTTTTCCGCTTGAGACTAACGTTCAATTTGTCACGATCATGGCAACAACGATGCCATTCGTCGGAAGAGGCTAAAACCTCATTGCACGGGTGATGAATATTGATTATTCGATATTCATCGCCTGTTCTTTCAACTGCTCAATGAAAAGTTTTAAATCTATCGCCGCCTTGGACATTTCCAGGCTGCCCGCCTTGGAGCCCAGGGTATTCGCTTCACGGTTCATTTCTTGAAATAAAAAATCCAGTCTTTTGCCCGGGCTTCCTCGAGAGCTTTGACCTTTACCTGGGTTTGCGTCTGGTTCGTCTTTCAGTAAATATTCCAATTCTGTCAGATGAGACTTCAAACGAGTCAGCTCTTCTGCAACGTCGATACGCAAAGCGAATAAGCTTGATTCGTTGGCGAGGCGTTCGGAGAGCTCAGGACCGGAAATATGTGTAAACCCTGAGGGAAATGCGGCTTGAATCGTTTCACGCAATTTTTGTGCGAGTCGCTCTTTTTGTGAAGCAAGCAGCACAGGCATTTGTTGTTCCACATTGTTCACGATGTGTCCAATCTGCGCTGCAGTTTCCAACATGGCCTGGCTCAGACGTCGACCTTCACGGCGACGACCCGCAATGAGCTCGGTGAGCGCAACATTTAAGGCTTCCTGACAAGCGCTCAACCAAAGTTCCGGATCGACTTGAGGGGCTTGCGTATTTAATACGCTCAGCAAGTCAGACAAACTCGGAGAAGGGGTCTCAGGCAAAATTTTTCTGACGCGATCTAGTTGCCCTGCGACAAGGTGCAACGCATCTTCTGATATTTCGTATTTCATGGCAGTCTGGGTGCGCACGAAATGCGCACGCACTTCAACTTTTCCGCGTGAAAGCTCAGATGTTAGTCGTTCTTTGATAGGATGTTCAGCCAATCTGAGCTCATCCGGCAAGCGAAACTGAATGTCTAGAAAACGACTATTTACCGACCTGAGTTCGATCGTCACTGTGCCAAAAAACTGTTCGGATTTTCCACTGCCAAAGGCAGTCATGCTGTTCATCATTGAATACTCTCAATACCGATCGCTGCGCCATCGGGGTTACGTGGATCAGAAGCGCCAAAAAGCACGCCATGATTTTTTTGGACAGTTTGCACGCGTCCCATTGTTGGCATCACTCGCACATCATGTCCTTTTTGTTTCAATACATCAATCGTGTCGGGGCTGATGCCGCGCTCGATGCGTAAAAAATCGGGCATCCATTGATGATGGACTCTTGGCATGGATAAAGCCTCGGCAATATTCATTTTAAAGTCAATCGTATTGATCAAGGTCTGGAGGACAGTCGTGATAATTCTTGCACCGCCGGGCGTTCCTGTGGCCAGCCAAGGTTGACCATCACGCATCACAATGACGGGCGTCATTGAGCTTAAAGGTCTTTTTCCTGGCTCAATCGCGTTTGCGGATCCGCCGAGTAAACCAAAGGCGTTGGGTGCCCCTGGTTTGGCAGAAAAATCATCCATTTCATTATTTAGAAGTACGCCAGTACCTTGCGCGACAATGCCAGAACCAAAATTCAGATTCAAGGTGTAGGTGCAGCTCACAACATTACCGTGCGCATCCATCACCGAAAAATGAGTCGTTTGGTCGCTTTCGTATGTTTGCGGACGTCCCGCAGACACTTTTTTACTGGGCGTCATTTTTTGTGGATCGATATTCTTGACCAACTGTTTTGCATAAGATTTTGATATCAACCCTTGTTGAGGCACTTTGACAAAATCAGGATCACCCAGATGTTCAGCACGGTCGGCGTAGGCCAGTCGAGCACTTTCAGCAAGCAAGTGAATAGTTTGTGCGCTACCTGCGCCATATTCCGACAAGGGAAAATGCTCGAGTAGATTCAGCATTTGAATCAGGTGGATGCCTCCTGAACTCGGTGCGGGCATCGACAGCACTTCAAATCCTCGATACGAACCTCTGACTGGATCGCGGTTGGCAATGCGATAATTTGCCAAATCCTCCAGTGTCAACGGTTTCGACGAAGATGAAAGTGTGTCGACGATGCCTTGGGCAACGGTGCCTTTGTAAAAACCCTCAGTTCCATGTCGGGCGATTAATCTCAATGTTTTCGCCAAGTCTGGCTGAAGTAATCTCTCGCCGGCGGCATAAGTCTCAAGACTCGCAGCGGGGCATTGCGTGAGAGGACAGTCTGCGGAGTCAGGTTTTCGCTTGAAGAAGACTTCTCGCGTGGAAGGCCATCGCTCGAGGTGGGCGCGCTGCAAGCTGAACTGTTGCGCAAGAACTGGACTGACGATAAAGCCGTCCTCGGCTAATTTGATTGCTGGTGCTAATAGCCTGTTCAGTGGCAAGGTACCGTATTGCTGCGCAGCAAAAATCAAGCCAGCCACAGTTCCTGGGACAGCGACTGAATATGGCGTGCGTGTGGATTTTCCTGGAATGACTTTTCCGTCTTGATCAAGAAACATGTCGCGCGACGATGCGGCAGGCGCAGTTTCCCTAAAATCGAGTGCGCGAGTCTCGCCACTTTTAGCATCTCTGATCAGCATAAAACCACCGCCACCCAGATTCCCCGCATTGGGGAGCACGACTGCCAATGCGAAACCAACTGCCACGGCTGCATCGATTGCGTTACCGCCTTGACTCAAAATGTCTGCACCGACCTGACTGGCCAGATTTTGCTCCGAGGCAACCATTCCACCCGTTGCCCGAACCGGATGGAATATTTCCAGGCTGTTGTCGTAGCGGGTCACGGCTACGTTTTCGGGCTGAGTACGCGCATGCGATGGGAGTAACAGGCAGCATGTCATCAAAGAGACAATCAAGACAGTTGAGGGTCTGCTGCGTATACTGTTGCTCTGGTGCAGAGGACTTTGGTCATTTCGCATCATGATCTATCCAAATATATGTAAATGAGAGCAAAACGTGTCAAATACTAGCACCGTCCATCTACGCCCTTCAGGCAGAAAACTCGACGAACTTCGCGCGGTCAACGTTCAGAGAAACTTTACACGTTATGCGGAGGGTTCTGTATTGTTTTGCATGGGGGAAACGCAAGTACTCTGTACTGCCAGCGTACTGGAAAAAGTCCCTCCATTTCTCAAAGGCAAAGGGCAGGGATGGGTCACAGCGGAATACGGCATGCTGCCTCGGGCCACCCACACGCGTTCCGACCGTGAGGCAGCCAAAGGCAAACAATCAGGTCGGACTCAGGAGATTCAACGATTAATCGGCCGAAGTTTGCGGGCCGTGATTGACATGGAATTGCTCGGAGAGAGAACGATTCAGGTCGATTGTGACGTGCTTCAGGCAGATGGAGGCACTCGATGCGCAAGTATTACGGGCGCATGGATCGCTGTGGCGGATGCGGTTGAGGGCCTGCTATCGCAGGGCGTGATCGCGCAAAATCCCATTAAGGACTCCGTCGCAGCGATATCGGTTGGTATGGTCAATGGTCACCCCACGCTTGATTTGGATTATCCAGAGGATTCTGGCTGCGATGCGGACATGAATGTTGTCATGACAGGCGCTGGGCGCTATGTCGAGGTACAAGGTACTGCTGAAGGTCATGCTTTTGATCGACATGAACTTAACGCGCTGTTGAGCTTGGCAGAGCAGGGAATACAGTCACTCAAAGAAAAACAGAAAGCCGCCCGTCAAGGATAGCTTTCTGTTGTGTGTATCTGACCTAACTTGAACTCAACGTTAAATCGTTCTGCCGCCGTCTACGGGTAATTCGAGACCCGTCAAGAAAGAGGCTTCTTCAGAGGCCAGAAAGACGGCTGCATTCGCGATGTCCTTGGGCACACTCAATCTTCCCATCGGAATGGTTGCAATAAACCGCGCGCGATTTTCAGGGGTGTCAGGCACACCCATAAAATCTCCCAACATTCCGGTATCGCCCATGACGGGGCAAATAACGTTCACCCGGATATTGTCACTTGCGAGTTCCACAGCAAGTGATTTTGAAAGCAAATTCGCAGCGCCTTTCGATGCGTTGTACCAAGTCAACCCAGGTCTCGGACGCATACCTGCCGTTGATCCCACATTGATAATACAGCCGGATTTTTTCGATCGCATGGACGGAACGACCGCATTGATCATGTGATAGATAGCTTTGACATTGACATCGAAACAACGATCGTAGGTTGCTTCATCGACATCCAGAAAAGGCTGATTTTTGTGTGTATACCCAGCATTATTGACAACGATGTCGATACCGCCAAAATGATCCCTGGCTGTCTTGACGGCCACATCGATGTCCGCACGCTTGCTGACATCACATTTGACAGCGATCGCTGCGGCACCAATTTCAGAGGCGACTTTCTTGGCGCCGGCTTCGTTGAGATCCGCAATCACGACCTTAGCCCCCTCGCGAGCGTAACTACGGGCGATTTCTGCTCCGAAGCCGCTTGCAGCTCCGGTCACAATTGCAACTTTATCTTTCAAACGCATCATGTTTGTCACCTCCGTAAGAAATAAAGGGCCTGAAAATCAGGCCCTTTGATCAAGCAGCTGCTAATAACTGTCCCAGCTTGGCTTGCTTGCTGATCCCCCAGACTGTCTGAGTGAGCTTTTTGACTTGTTCCTGCGTTGCCGCACCTTGGTAAGTTCCAAGACGCATCGTCTTTTCTTCTATTTCGGGGCGGGAAAGGGTATTGCCAGGATCACCTTTCGGCTCATCGACTCGACCGGTCAAAGTGCGGCCGTCTTTCGTTTTGACAGTCACTTTCCCGATCCAGCGCTGTGGGTATGCGGTGTCGACCTCTTCGTCGAGCTCCATCGTCACTTTGTCACGGAAGGCTGCTACGGCACCATCTTTCAACGCCTGATCAAATCCAGCCAAATCAGCCGAATTACGCAATGCGATCAGCGCAAGCACTGTGCCCATTGAGAATTTTGATTGATGAACTGTTTGTGGATTCGTAACAGGACCTAACACATCAATCGCGCCTTGATGAACATGCGTCACGACAGATGCAATGTCATCGGCTTTCAGACCATGCTGCTTCATGGCAAATTGCAGTGCATCCGCAGCAGGGTGTGTATGGCGGCATGATGCGTGATACTTGAAAGATGTTTCTGGCAATGCCCAACGCACGCCCAAACGGTCTGTGAGACGGGCGGGATCAGCGTCCGTAGACATCCCCGCGGCCATACCTTGCACGCCCTCTAAAATTCGTCGAGCTCCAGTAAAGCCGTCTTGCGCAAGATAGGCCGCAGTCAGGCCTGCAGAGGCAGCATGCGCAGTATGCAGCTGTTTCGAGTCCGCTGCATCACGCAAAAATTCCCATAGTCCAGATGCCGTTGTTCCTGCAGATCCGATCGCATGAAGCATCTGCTCGGGTGTGAGCTTGAGTAAACGTCCAACGGTCACGGCCGCGGCAACTGTACCTGCAGTGCCAGTGGTATGAAATATTTTGTAGTGGGAGCGCCCTAAAAATTCACCCACACGAATACCGACTTCGTAACCCGCAACCGAAGCCGTGATGAACTCTTCACCTGAAGCGCCTATCGCCTGCGCGACGGCCAATGCCGGTGGAAAGACAACAGCAGCAGGGTGAAAAACGGAACCGTTGTGTACATCGTCTTGCTCGACCACATGCGCCGCTGCCGCATTGACCATCGCGGCAAAAACGGGCGAGGTCATCCTTCTGTTGACGAAGTCCTCGGACTTACCATCAGAAGGACCCATGAGTGCTGCATATTTAGCCATTGATTTCACTGCGCGAGCAGTGGATCCGGCAAGAATAGAGGCCATCGTATCGAGAAACAAATCTTCGCAGCGCATGCGCACAGACTCAGGTATGTCTGAATATTTCAATTCAGAAGCAAACTTGGCGAGCTCAGCACTGGGATGCAAAATTGTTGCCCCTGCTGTTGATCTTGCAGCCGTCATCGATATCTCCCTTAAAAGGAACGAGGTAAGCCGAGAATATGTTCGGCAACATAAGACAGGATCAGGTTAGTTGAAATAGGCGCGACCTGATAGAGACGAGTTTCACGGAATTTGCGCTCAACGTCATATTCGCAAGCAAAACCGAAACCACCGTGGAATTGCAAACATGCATTGGCAGCTTCCCATGAGGCGTCGGCAGCAAGCAACTTGGCCATATTCGCTTGCGCTCCGCAAGGCAGGTTTGCGTCAAACAAACGGCATGCCTCGTAGCGCATCAAACTCGCCGCTTCGACATTGATGTGCGCGCGTGCGATTGGAAACTGAACTCCTTGGTTTTGTCCAATCGGGCGTCCAAATACGATGCGGTCTTTCACATAAGCCGTGACCCGATCCACGAACCAGTAACCGTCACCGATACACTCTGCAGCAATCAAGGCGCGCTCAGCATTCAATCCATCTAAAATGTACTTGAACCCTTTGCCTTCCTCGCCGATCAGATTTTCGGCAGGAATTTCCAGATTATCAAAGAACAGCTCGTTCGTTTCATGGTTCACCATATTGAGAATCGGACGAACTGTCAGACCCTTGCCAATCGCATCGCGTAAATCAACGATGAAAATTGACATTCCTTCGGATTTTTTAGTGACCTGCTCAAGGGGAGTTGTCCGAGCGAGCAAAATCATCAAGTCTGAGTGCTGGATACGGGAAATCCACACCTTTTGACCGTTGATCACGTAGCGATCGCCCTTTTTGACAGCGGTTGTCTTGATTTTCGTGGTGTCGGTGCCAGTGGTCGGCTCAGTGACGCCCATGGATTGGAGTCTCAGCTCGCCTGCCGCAATTTTCGGCAAATACAGGTTTTTTTGCTCGGTTGAACCATGACGCAAAAGGGTGCCCATGTTGTACATTTGTCCGTGGCAGGCGCCCGAATTACCCCCACAGCGATTGATTTCTTCCATAATGACGGATGCTTCCGTCAATCCCAACCCGGAGCCACCATATTCTTGGGGAATCAAAGCCGCCATCCAGCCAGCCTGGGTCAGTGCGTTGACAAACTCCTCGGGATAACCCCTCACTTCGTCAACTTTACGGAAGTATTCGTCGGGAAATTGCTTGCAAAGATCCCTAATTGCGTCACGGATATCTTGGTACTGATCAACGTTGGAGTTCATGATTGTCTTATGATGGCAGGTGTTGTACAGCCGCTAATGTGCCCCATGGCGTCTGAGTTGACTATTGACGTTTGATTAACACGGGCTTTTTCATTGCTTAAGAGACTGCCACCTTTATGGCGAATCATTTTGACCTGACGGATTTGCAACTTATCGTCAATATTGGAGACGCAAGCAGCTTGACTCGCGGCGCTGAAAAGTCACACTTGTCACTGCCTGCCGCGAGCAATCGCGTCAAAAACCTCGAAGACCACTTTGGCACTAGGCTTTTTCATCGAAATAGCCAAGGTGTGACACTGACACCTTCTGGTGAGGCATTTTTGCGTCATGCCAGGCTGGTCCTCAGACAAATTGACCATTTGCGTGGCGATATCCACGAATATGCCCGCGGCATCAAAGGGCAAGTTCGCATGCTTGCCAACACCACAGCAATGACCGAATTCATGCCAGCTGTGCTGAGTCGATTTTTGGCTTCTCACCCGGACGTCACGGTCGAGCTCCGAGAAAGATTGAGTTATTTAGTCATCAAGGCGGTCTCAGAGGGCTCTGCGGATATTGGCATTGTTGCCGGTAAGCCTGCTTCCTCTGAACTTGAGTACATTCCTTACCGCGAAGACCGACTGGTACTGGTGACACCGCTTGAACATCCCTTGGGAGAGCTCAAGGAGGTCGCGTTTTCTGACACACTTGCCTACGAATATGTCGGACTCTCTGAGTGGAGCGCAATCCACGCTTTTTTGATACAGGCAGCCGACAAACTGGGTTACCCCTTCCGTTTCCGCGTGGAAGTTGGGAGCTTTGAGGCTGTATGTCGAATGATCGAGGCGGGTGTTGGGATTGGTGTCGTACCCGAGCTTGTCGCCAAACGTTACTCACAAAGATTGAAAATTAAACTTGTCAGGCTCTCGGATGAGTGGTCTGAAAGAAAACTCCAGATTTGCGTACGCAATCTTGAGCAACTGCCGAGTTTCACCAGGGATCTTGTGAACATGCTGATCGAGGATGTGCCCTCTTGAAAAACTCTATGCTGACTTCTATTGTTCTCGCCTCAGGTAACGCTGGCAAACTTAAAGAATTCAACTCATTGCTGCAGCCTCTTGGTTTGACAGTTATTCCTCAAGCTTCTCTCAATATCAGCGATGCACCTGAACCACATCCTACTTTTATAGAAAACGCGCTCACTAAGGCCAGACATGCGAGCGCACATTCTGGCTTACCGGCGATCGCCGATGATTCTGGTTTATGCGTACGCGCGCTCGGAGGCGCGCCCGGCATTTACTCAGCACGATATGCACAAACGGACCTAGGCGTCAGGTCTGATTTAGCGAATAATCAAAAGCTGATTAAAAATCTGGAAAATATCGCTGACCGTAGCGCTTGGTATGTTGCCGTACTGGTATTTCTCACGCATGCAGACGATCCGCAGCCATTGATCGCCGAGGCGACCTGGCATGGCCGGATTGTCGATGAGCCAAGTGGTCAGCACGGTTTTGGATACGATCCGCACTTTTTTATCACCGAACGCGGCTGTACTGTCGCCAGTCTGGATCCGGCAATCAAAAATCAAATCAGCCATCGTGGTCAAGCCATGCAATTACTTCTTGCCAAAATGCGCGAACGAGGTTTGACTCAGGTATGACACGCACCATTCCCATTCGCTCTGAAAACTGGGTTCCTGGCGATACAGGGGGCAAGGTATCGAAAAGTGCTTTGGATATCCATCAAAATTTAACCAATCCTTTTCTCAAAACACTTCCCCCACTTTCCATCTATATCCATGTGCCTTGGTGCATCAAAAAGTGTCCCTATTGTGATTTTAATTCTCACGAAGCAGGAGGTGATATTCCTGAGGACCGCTATCTTGAAGCACTTCAAGCTGACATCGAGCAAACGTTGCCTGATGTCTGGGGTCGCCAAGTGCATACGGTATTCATTGGTGGAGGGACACCAAGTTTGCTCTCTGCCTCCGCAGTCGATCGTTTGATGGCGATGTTGAGAACGCACTTCAATATTTGGCCCGATGCTGAAATCACCTTGGAAGCCAATCCGGGGGCCACTGAATCTTCCCGTTTCAACTCCTATGCCCAAAGTGGGATCAATCGGATTTCCCTTGGGATTCAGACGTTCGATGATGCGCAACTTAGAAAATTAGGGCGAGTGCATGACGCAACGCAAGCTCGGCGTGCGATAGAGATTGCCTCTGGGGCGGTCAAACGCGTCAACATCGATTTGATGTTTGCGCTGCCTCAACAGACTTTTGAATCATGCATGGCGGATACGCAAGAAGCGCTCGCTTTCGGGACTGAGCATTTATCCATCTACCAGCTCACTTTAGAACCCAACACTATCTTTGCAAAATTCCCTCCAAAGCTTCCTGATGATGATATTGCCGTGGCAATGGAAGAGGGTATCGAAACGCTCATGACCGATCACGGGTTTGAACGCTACGAAGTCTCTGCTTTTGCTAGACCCGGCGCCCGGGCACGCCACAATATCAATTATTGGCAATTTGGTGACTATATTGGTCTCGGACCTGGTGCCCATGGGAAAGTGTCATTCCCGGATCGCATTCAGCGAGAAGTTCGATTGCGCAATCCTGAAAGTTGGATGAAAGCCTGTCTAGAGCGAAATGGCTCTCACATCTCCGAAAAAAAACTCGTCCATCGATCTGATCTTCCTTTCGAGTTCATGCTCAATGCATTGAGACTGCGTGAGGGCGTCGCGGTCGACTTGTTTTCAGAGCGAACAGGACTGACTTTTTCCGATATCGGGCGCAAGATTGCTCTGGCTCGACAAAAAAAACTACTCACCTCCGATCCGTCGCGATTTCAGGCCACAGACGTTGGGTGGCGGTTTTTAAACGAATTACAATCAATCTTTCTAGATTGAGTTGATTGATCTCTGAAATACCGAGCGATGCTCGATATTGGTGCATGTTTTGGTGCAAAAGCACCGTCATTGTGCATAACTGTGCGCTGAATCAGGGCGTATTCTCGATAATACGTATTGGCACAGATTTTGCTTTAATTTTTTCATGCGGATTTTCCGCCCTTTTTAAGTTAGCGTTTTTCCAATATTTTTAGCGGAGTCAAATAATGAGCACCCCTCAAGACGTTCTGAAGAAGATTGCTGAAAACGAAGTCAAGTTTGTTGATTTCCGTTTTACCGACACCCTGGGCAAAGAACAGCACGTCTCCGTGCCTGTCAGCCAAATGGGTGAGGATAAATTCAACGAGGGCCATGCCTTTGACGGTTCGTCGATTGCCGGCTGGAAAGGAATCGAAGCATCTGATATGTTGTTGATGCCAGATCCATCGACTGCGCACATGGATCCTTTCCGTGAAGAGTCGACAATGATCATCACATGCGACGTGCTTGAGCCAACCGACATGAAAGGCTATGAGCGCGATCCACGATCATTGGCTAAACGCGCCGAAGCTTATCTCAAGTCAAGCGGCTTGGGTGACACGGCTTTCTTTGGCCCAGAGCCAGAGTTCTTTGTATTTGATGGCGTCACCTGGGGTGATGACATGTCCGGTTGCCACGTCAAGATCAAATCTGATGAAGGTTTTTGGTCGTCCAATACAGATAACGAGGGTGGCAATCTCGCTCATCGTCCACGCGTTAAAGGGGGCTATTTTCCAGTTCCTCCAGTTGATTCGATGCAAGACATGCGCTCTGAAATGTGTATTTTGCTCGAAGAAGCTGGAATACCTGTCGAAGTGCATCACCATGAAGTCGCTGGCGCCGGTCAGCTTGAAATCGGTACCAAGTTCAGCACCCTCGTGAAGCGTGCTGATTGGAACCAGATCATGAAGTACACCATCCATAACGTCGCGCACGCTTACGGCAAAACGGCAACTTTCATGCCCAAGCCAATCGTGGGTGACAACGGTTCAGGCATGCACGTACACCAGTCCATCTGGAAAGACGGTCAAAACTTGTTTGCTGGCAACGGCTACGCAGGTTTATCAGAGTTTGCCCTGTATTACATCGGTGGCATCATCAAGCACGCTCGCGCGCTCAATGCCATTACCAACCCAGGCACGAACTCTTACAAGCGCTTGGTGCCGCATTATGAAGCTCCTGTCAAGCTTGCTTACTCAGCCCGTAACCGTTCTGCCTCAATTCGTATTCCACACGTTGCGAATCCAAAGGGTCGCCGTATCGAAGCGCGTTTCCCAGATCCACTGGCCAATCCATATTTGGCATTTTCGGCCTTGATGATGGCGGGCCTCGATGGTGTTCAGAACAAGATTCACCCAGGCGATCCCGCTGACAAGAACTTGTACGATCTGCCACCTGAAGAGGATGCAAAGATCCCAACAGTTTGCAGCTCACTCGAACAGGCTCTCGAGGCACTGAACAAAGATCGTGAGTTCCTGACGCGTGGTGGTGTGTTCACCAACGAAATGCTGGATGCATATGTCGAACTCAAAATGAACGAAGTGAATCGTCTGCGCATGACGACTCATCCAGTCGAATTCGATATGTACTACAGCCTCTAATCTGCCGACAAAACTTGGGGTCGGGCCTCCCGGCCCGATACCCATGATCTCCGTAGAAGCCTTCGACCTCTTAGCCACTTCGGTTCTTTTATTGAACCGACATGGTGAGGTTGTACAGGCGAATGCGGCTGCAGAAATGATGTTTGGGCGTTCCCGTCGTCACTTGATTGGAGCGCCTGCTGAGTTTCTTTTTGAACGCGACTCAGCTTTGGAGCACTCCATTCGACAGGCTTGTGCGGGTGAAGTCGACGATTGCAGGCAGTTCGCACGGACAAGACGCGGCACTGAAACTGTCGAGGTTGGTGTGACTTCTATTGCACTGACAAATAAGCCCTGGTCCGCTTTGCTTGAAATCAAAGATATCGAGCAACGTGTATTAGTGGATCGCAGCATTCGTCTAGTTGATGAAATCGAAACACAACACGAACTTTTACGTAATCTTGCGCATGAAGTAAAAAACCCGCTGGGTGGTTTACGTGGTGCTGCTCAACTTCTCGAATCAGAATTGCCGGACCCGGCGTTGCAAGAATACACAAGGGTCATTATTTCTGAAGCTGATAGATTGCAGGCGCTTGTAGACAGGCTCGCCGCACCGCAACGAATGCCTGTGCAATGGCAGCAAGTCAATATCCATGAAGTGTGTGAACGTGTGTGCGCGTTGGTCCGTGCGGAATTTAGAGACGTTGCGCTCACGCGTGATTATGACGCGTCCATGCCCGAGTTTCGCGCTGATCCCGCCAGACTGATGCAAGCTCTTTTGAATGTAGTGCGAAATGCCGCACAAGTCATGACGGGTTCTCATCCAACGCCTCAGCCACAGATTATTTTAAAAACCCGCGTCGCGCGCCAGGTACTCCTTCGTCATAAACAACACAGAATGGCAGCAGTGGTCTCAGTGATTGATAACGGCCCCGGCGTGCCTGAATCGCTACAGGACAGGATTTTTCATCCTCTTGTGACTGGACGTGAGGGTGGAACAGGCTTAGGACTGAGTCTAGCTCAAGATTTTGTCCAGCAGCACGGAGGAGTGATTGAGTTTGATTCGAGACCCGGTCATACCGAGTTTCGCCTGATGTTACCCATGGAGCCCTTATGAAACCAGTTTGGATTGTGGATGATGACCAAGCTATCCGCTGGGTCCTCGAAAAAGCGCTCAGTCGTGCGGGCATGGCAACACGCAGTTTTGTTTCTGCGAATGATGTGTCGATCGCGCTCGAGTCTGAAACTCCGGCGGCACTCATTTCCGATATTCGTATGCCTGGTACCGATGGTTTTTCTTTGCTAAAACACGTTAAAGAAAAATATCCTGCACTGCCTGTGATCATTATGACTGCCTATAGTGATCTCGATAGTACAGTGACTGCTTTCCAGGGTGGTGCATTTGATTACTTGGCTAAACCCTTTGATATCAATGAAGCTGTCGCACTGATTCATCGCGCAGTGCGTGAGCCATCGCCAAGTGAAACCGATCCTGGTTCAGCCTCAAGCCCTGAAAATAGCATTGAACAGGCAACTCCTTCTGATAAAGGCATCCTGACTCAATCTTCATCAGTCGCGATGCAGGAAGTGTTTCGTGCGATCGGTCGTTTGGCGCATTCAAACGTCACAGTATTAATTACTGGTGAGTCAGGCACTGGCAAAGAGCTTGTTGCACGCGCGCTTCACAGCCACGGGGTGCGTTCAAAAGGCCCCTTTGTCGCGCTGAATACTGCTGCAATTCCGCGCGACTTACTTGAAGCAGAGTTATTTGGACATGAACGCGGCGCATTTACAGGCGCTAATTCTTTACGCCGGGGTCGTTTTGAAGAGGCGAGTGGTGGGACGCTCTTTTTGGACGAAATCGGGGACATGCCATTCGAGTTGCAGACGCGTCTTTTACGGGTCCTCTCCGATGGAACGTTTTACCGCGTTGGTGGGGCTCAGCCTGTTCGTGTGGATGTTCGTATTGTGGCAGCGACGCACCAACCCTTGGAAGAACGCGTAAGAGAAGGTAAATTCCGCGAAGATCTGTTTCATCGACTCAACGTGATCAGACTTCGCTTACCCCCTCTCAGAGAGAGACGCGAGGACATTGCCGAATTAGCCAGGCATTTTTTGTCTGTCTGTGCGCGTGGTGTTGGAGTACCTGTTAAACGCATCTCAGATCAAGCGATGCAGATACTGACGCAATTTGATTTCCCCGGTAATGTCAGGCAACTTGAAAATTTTTGTCACTGGCTAACTGTCATGGCGCCTGGTCAAACAGTTGAAGTGAGTGATTTGCCTGCGGAAGTTCGTGCGGCTGACTTGCCGAAAGCCACGACCGGACAAGTGGGGATGCCTGGCCAGCCAAGTTGGCAGCAATTACTCGCTCAAGAGGCTACCACGCGTCTCTCGCGGTCTGACCCTGAGGTATGGTCTGCTTTAACTCGTCAGTTTGAGAGAACAATTTTGCAGTCATCTCTCGAGGTTTGTCGGGGACGTCGAGTTGAAGCTGCCGCAAGATTGGGTATGGGCCGCAATACCATCACACGAAAACTACGCGAACTTGGCATGGATACTAGCTATGGCGATCACTCAAATGAGGCATCTCAGTAGTTTTTAGATTTATTTTTACATCAAACCTATCGCTTTCAACTATTGAACGTTAAAATTCGATAGTTATCGATAGGAGTCAAGATGTCAAAGCAAATCATCCATACTAGTCAAGCCCCCGCCGCAGTCGGACCCTATTCGCAGGCTGTCGCTGCACCCGCTGGCAAGATTGTTTTTTTATCCGGTCAGATCGGGCTTGTTCCCGAAACAGGTTTAATGGTTTCCGAGGCATTTGAGCCGCAAGTCAGGCAAGCCTTTGCAAATATGAAGGCAGTCATAGAAGCTGCTGGTGGTCGTCTTGAAAATATCGTCAAACTGACATTATTCCTCACAGATCTGAAACAATTTCCAGTTGCTAACAGCATCATGGCTGAGTTGATCCCTGAACCATTCCCCGCACGCTCAACTGTAGGTGTCAGTAGCTTGCCCAAAGACGCCCAGTTTGAAGTCGAAGCAATTATCGTTATTTGACCCACATATGTTTCGCTTGGGATGCTGATGAATAGCTCTCCCAACTTGTCAACCAAGCGGCCTTCTAAACAAGGCGGCTCAAAAGACTTGTCTGTGCGCGCCAAGTTTGAGAGGCTTGGACTCACGTCCCCTGAAGCTTTGATCTTGCATCTTCCTATTCGTTACGAGGATGAAACACAGATTCAACCCATCGCCAGTTTGCGTGCGGGTGTATCCGCACAAGTTGAAGGGGTTGTTATTCGTTCGGATGTTTTACAAAAGCCCAGACGACAGCTTACTGCAGTACTCCGGGACGAGACCGCAGAAATTAATTTGAGATGGTTGACTTTCTATCCCAGTCAACTGAATCAAATGCAAGCTGGCAAGCGATGGCGAGTGCGCGGTGAGGTGAGGGGAGGTATGTATGGATATGAGTTCGTTCATCCGCGCATTTCAGTTCCTGACGCACCATTATCTGTTTCATTGACTCCAGTCTATCCAACGACAGATGGCCTTTCCCAACCGAGTTTGCGTAAAGCGATTGCTCAAGCACTGAGCTCAGCCAACTTGGAAGACACCTTACCGAACAAGTTAATCCATCAACTGAACCTGTTGCCATTTGATGAAGCGATTCGCATACTGCACGCACCGCCTGCAGATGCGAACGCTCAATCACTGATGGAGCACGAGCACCCAGCCTGGATCCGTATCAAGTTCGATGAATTACTCGCCCAGCAGCTTTCACTTGCAGCCGCGCGTGAGGCCAGACAAAGCAAGCGTGCCAATCCTTTCAAGGCAATCCGTACATCCAAATCTCTAGTTGAGCGTTTAAAACAGACACTTCCTTTCACATTGACTGATGCTCAGCAGAGAGTCTGCGATGAAATTAGTGCAGATCTCGCGCGTACTTTTCCGATGTACCGTTTATTGCAAGGTGATGTCGGAAGCGGTAAAACCATCGTCGCCGCGCTGGCAGCGCTTCAAGCCATTGAAAATGGCGCTCAAGTTGCTTTGATGGCTCCCACGGAGATTCTGGCAGAGCAACATTTTCTGAAACTCAGCGCATGGTGCGAGCCTCTGGGTGTGAGAGTTTTTTGGCTGGCAGGCAGCGTTTCAGCACGCGCACGACGCGAAGCTTTAGAAGCGATCCGTTCTGGCGAAGCAAAGCTCATCGTCGGCACGCAGGCTCTCATTCAGGAGGGTGTTGATTTTGCGTCGCTGGGGCTGATTATTGTTGATGAGCAACATCGATTTGGCGTGGCCCAGCGTCTGACGCTTTCACGTAAAGGTGAAGCGTATGAAGATGTGCTTCATAGTCGGTCGGAAGTGGTTCCGCACCAATTGACCATGAGTGCGACTCCCATCCCGCGCACACTTGCGATGACTTTTTACGCCGATCTAGAAGTTTCTTCCATCGATCAATTGCCTCCAGGAAGAACACCGGTCATCACTAAATTAATTGCCTCGGACCGAAGAGGCGAGTTGATCGAACACATTGCCCAAGCTGTCGCAAAAGGCCAGCAAACCTATTGGGTTTGTCCTTTGGTCGAGGAAAGCGAAACGCTCGATCTTCAAACTGCTGTGGATACTCATCAAGAATTGTCGCAAGCCCTTGTGGGTATGCGTGTTGGACTGGTGCATGGCCGTCTGCACGCGAACGAAAAAGCGCAAGTCATGCAAGACTTTCGCGCTGGATTGATCCATGTTTTGGTCGCCACGACGGTCATTGAGGTCGGTGTAGACGTTCCGAACGCTTCGCTGATGGTGATCGAGCACGCCGAACGATTCGGATTAGCCCAGCTTCATCAGCTGCGCGGCCGGGTCGGGCGAGGCGCTTTACAGTCCGTCTGTGTTCTCCTTTATCAAACCCCACTTTCCGTGATTGCACGTCAACGCTTGCGTGCAATGTATGAAACGCAAGATGGTTTTGAAATTTCTCAGCGAGATCTCGATCTGCGTGGCCCGGGTGAGTTACTTGGAGCTCGACAGTCCGGCATGGCATTACTGCGATTCGCAGATTTGGCCACTGACTCTGCGCTTGTTCGAATGGCCCGGGACGTTGCCATTGAGCTGAGAAAAGAATCCCCTGACATTGTTAGGCGTCATTTAAATCGATGGATGCGCGGAAGAGAGGATTATTTACGCAGTTAATTTGCATCTCCTGAATGTGCTAACACGTGTATGTATTCAATTTATTGACTTAACTTGTTGGATCAAAGATGACATTGACCGAATTAAAGTACATCGTCGCCGTTGCGAGAGAGCGTCACTTTGGACGCGCTGCAGAGGCTTGTTTTGTCAGTCAACCCACACTTTCTGTTGCAATCAGAAAGCTTGAGGATGAACTCGGCATTACATTATTTGAACGTGGCGGTAACGAGGTGGGCGTGACGCCAATCGGGCAGCAGATCATTTCTCAAGCTCAAAAAGTTCTCGAGGAAAGCGCAAACTTGAAAGAACTCGCTCGGCTTGGACATGATCCGCTCGCAGGAGCTTTGCGTGTAGGCGTTATCCATACAATCGGTCCTTATCTTTTGCCAAAGCTTGTGCCGACTCAAATCGAACGAACGCCTCAAATGCCTTTAATTTTGCAAGAAAATTTTACTGTTCGTTTGATAGAGCTCCTCAGACAAGGTGAAATTGACTGCGCAATCATGGCACTACCACTCCCTGATGCAGGTTTGATGACGCAACCTCTTTATGATGAGGAATTTATAGTTGTTATTCCAGCAGGTCATCCTTGGTCGAATCGGAAAGCGATATCAGCCGAGGACTTGAAACAACAAAACATGCTTCTGTTAGGCAGTGGCCATTGCTTCAGAGATCAAGTGCTCGAAGTCTGTCCTGAGCTTTCGCGTTTTGCAGCATCAAGTGAAGGTATTCAACGAACATTCGAAGGATCGTCGCTGGAAACAATTCGTCATATGGTCGCGGCCGGTATCGGTATTACGGTCATGCCGCGAACCTCTGTACCAAAAGAGGAACGCAACAACAAGCTGTTGCGCTATATCCCTTTTGAACGCCCCATCCCCGATCGCAGGGTCGTATTGGCATGGCGCAAAAGTTTCCCCCGCGCAGCGGCGATCGATGCCCTGGCCCAGGCAGTTTATGCTTGCCAGTTACAAGACGTGAAAATGTTGACTCAACCTCCTCAAGTTCAACCGAGTGCACTTTGATTTCAAAACTGAAACTTTATTGGCGACTTGTCCGGCTAGACAAACCGATTGGCATTTTGCTTTTGCTTTGGCCGACGCTTTGGGCGCTTTTCGCGGCGGCTGACGGCATACCAGAGGCGCACACGCTGATCGTATTTATTCTGGGTACTGTTTGTATGCGTTCTGCTGGCTGTGCCATGAATGACTACTTTGATCGAAATGTTGACTTGCATGTTCGGCGGACACAAGACAGAGTGTTGGCGTCAGGTGCCGTACAGCCGCGTGAAGCGGTCTATGTCGCAGCGGCCTTGGGGTTGCTCAGCCTTTGTTTAGTTGCCACAACCAATGTTTTGACCATTCAGTTGTCTGTTGTCGCAGCAATCCTTGCAGTCACATATCCTTTATTCAAGCGATTTTTCGCGATTCCTCAAGCCTATCTGGGGATTGCTTTTGGATTCGGTATTCCAATGGGGTTTGCCGCCATTCAGGGAGTTGTCCCCGGGGTAGCATGGTTGCTGCTTCTTGCCAATATTTTTTGGGCAATCGCATACGATACTGAATATGCCATGGTCGATCGTGACGATGATTTACTTTTGGGCGTGAAATCCTCGGCAATCACTTTTGGTCGCTATGATGTTTTGATGGTTGCTGTTTGCTATGGGTTAACAATCTGCTTGCTAGGGATTGCAGGTCAGATGCTTGGTTACGGTTGGATATATATCTTCTCGCTCATGATTGCGGCAAGCATTGCGGGACTTCACGTTTATTGGATTCGTGGTCGGGACAGAGAATTATGCTTTAAAGCTTTTCTTCACAACACGTGGATTGGAGCAACTGTTTTTATCGGCATCGCCCTTGAGGTATTGCTTTAGAAGAGGGCAGAAAGATGAACAATTTCAAATGGGTGCGCGTCAATGTTTAAATTTCCTTCAATTGCGTTTATTGGTGGTGGCAATATGGCCAACGCACTTGTTTCCGGACTGCTGAATCAAAAATGTCCGAGTGAAAACCTGCATGTGATTGAGGTCGCAGATACTTTGCGCGAGCAATGGAGTGCCAGAAATATCAGTACGAGCTCGACACCTGACGCAGGACTCACAAATAAAAAGGTATGGATATTTGCGGTCAAACCACAGCAGATGAAAGAGGTTGTACTTGCCTGCAAGCCCTGGCTGTCATCTGATACGCTAGTCATTAGTATTGCCGCCGGCATTTCGATCGGCTCTCTTGCCAGTTGGTTAGGTTCAGACGAATCACCTTACCAAAATGTTGTCCGATGCATGCCCAATACGCCTGCATTGGTCGGTGCCGGTGTCACAGGGCTGGCTGCGCCTCTAGGGCTTTCTCTACAAGATCGTGATACCGCTACCAATCTCTTATCGGCCGTGGGTCAGACTGTCTGGGTCGAGGATGATCGCGCGATCGATGCAGTCACAGCCCTTTCCGGCAGCGGACCCGCTTATGTCTTTCTGTTTATCGAAGCACTCATACAAGGAGGCGAGTCGCTTGGCTTAACTGCTCAGCAATCGAAAGAACTCGCTTTAGCGACACTGGCCGGGGCAACTAAATTAGCCTCCAATTCGAGCGAGCCACCTTCCACCTTGCGTGAACGGGTAACCTCTAAAGGTGGGACCACCGCAGCTGCGCTCGCTGTTTTTCAAGATTTAAAATTCGTACACATTGTTAGCGAGGCGATGCGGGCCGCTGACCTGCGTGCTGCAGAACTTTCCAAAGAATTTGGCGCTTAAATCAATGCTAATATTTATTTAGTTTTAATGATCAATCCTTTCATGATTGGAATGCTGAAGTGAAAAAAATAATCAGTTTTTCCGTTGCCTTTTTATCTATCCTGGTGGCTGTCTGGTTAGGCGCGAGCTTTTACTCTGCGCGTACGACTGGAAACTACATGACGTCTTTGCCTGATTTGTATAAGCAGCACGATTACATGCATATCAAAACGATTGATCACCAGCAATCGGCTTTTTCATCGACAGGTCAGTTCGAAATTCGTTTTCCTAATTTCATCCCGGCTTCAGACAAAGCTCCTACAGCGCTGGGATTGATCGTCCAGTACAAAATTTCGAATCTGCTCCTACCCAATTCGGCGGGTCGTTTCGAATGGAAAATCACGGGTGATGATGCGATTGATCCTGTTCTCAAACAACTCTTCGGTCAGGGACCAACCGTTCATGGTAAAGGTCAGCTCAGTTATGGGGGGCAGCGCCAATCAAGCATTGAGCTCTCTGAGCTTTTATTCAAGGACGCACAAACAGCTTTGCAGCTGACTCCTTTGGTTGGACAAGCAAGCTGGGACAATTCGACACTTAAGCTTCAGCTTAAGTCTGATCATTTCAATGCGCGTTCTGAAAGTGTCGTTACGGATTGGCGCGGGATATCGATTGACCTCAACCTTTCCAATCGTTTCATGGGTCTGGGCACCTACGCTGTCAACATCAATAAAGGTACTGGCCAATCTTCAAGTTTTGAGGGAATGAAGCTCAAGAAAACGACAAGTCTTGCGAATAATCGCTTCAACCTCATCATTTCCCAAACAATCAAGCAATACACATACGAAAAAATCAAATTCAGTGATGTCGATCAAGAGTTTGCTTTGCGTGAAATGGATAAAGATAGTTTGATGTCAATTTCTGCTATTTTGCGCGATGCAAAGGATGTGAATAAACTCACGGCTGATGAGCGCGTCAAGCTCGCTCAGTCTTTGCGTGAGTTATTCAATAAAGGTTTTTCACTGGGTGTGCCTCGACTAGTTGCCACGATCGATGGCGGTGGGCTGAGTGGCGACTTAAATATCGAAGTTCTTAAGTCTGAAGGCAGCTCAGAAACGTTATTTTCCTCATCACAGCGACTTCGCGCCTCTGGACAAGTCAATTTGAATGGAAAAGGCGGTTTGGATAATGCGCAACGAACCACGGCATTAATGCTGGGTTTAGCTGTTAAAACGCCTGAGGGGCTCAAGACAAGTTTCGAATTCGCAAATGGCGCGATCACAGCGAACGGTAAAACTTTTGATGTTAAAGATAATCTTAAATTTTTAGATAACATCATCAATGCAGCGCTGAATCCTTAGGTTTTAAATGAGCCCTCGTGAAAAGCAAAGAGGATCCCTCATGACAAGGGATCCTCTTTTATTAAATAGAAACGCTTAACGTTTCAAAAACCGTCTTACATAGGTGTGAACATTGGCACAGGCGGACCATCCTCAGAGGTTGGCTTGAACACGAGCTTGACCTTCTGACCGATTTTCAGTGCGGCGAGATCGCAATCCACGATCTGCGTCATCATCGTCACGCCTTCGTCCAGTGTGACATAAGCGATGCAATAGGGGTTTGGATTACCGCGTTGCATGACGCTCAATGAGTAGATCGTTCCTTTACCTGAACCTTCCTTCCATTCGGTTTCACCAAAACAGAAGGGGCACAGCGTACGAGGGTACCAATGCGGTTCTTTGCATGACTTGCAATATTTCACCAAAAATTTACCCGTTTTGGCGGCTTCCCAAAATGGTTGGTTACCTTGCTCTTCAGCTGGGGCGGGGATAGGGTTGGGTTGATACATCATCGTCATGATTATTCACGCTCCATGATCAGAGTTGCGCTACCATGGCGCGAACCTAAAAAGCCGCCTGTGCCATGGGCCAAAGCGATATCGCAATTCTTAACTTGCACTGCAGGATGAGCTTCTCCGCGCAGCTGGCGGACGGCTTCGATCACTTTGGTGATCCCGCCACGATTGGCTGGATGGTTATTGCACAGTCCACCACCGTCCGTGTTGAAAGGTAGCTTACCCACACCTGAAATCAAATTGCCATCTGAGACAAACTTACCGCCTTCGCCTTTTTTGCAAAAGCCCAAATCTTCGAGCTGCATCAACACAGTGATTGTGAAACTATCGTAAATGGAAGCGTACTTGATGTCCTGAGGCGTCAAACCAGCCTCTTCGAATGCGAGGGCACCGGAGATACGCGCACCTGAATATGTCAAATCCACTCGGCCACCTAACTGGCCTTTGACGGACTCACCGGCACCACGCAGTTTGACCAATGGACGCTTCAGTGATTTGGCGATGTCCGGTCTGGCTACGATCAACGCGCCACCACCATCACTGACTACGCAACAATCGAGTCGATGCAGAGGTGTGGACACCAGTGGAGAGTTGATCACGTCCTCGACGGTCACGACGTCGCGCAGCATGGCATGCGGGTTGTGCTGAGCGTGGTGCGAAGCCGCTACCTTGATCCACGCGAGTTGCTCGGATGTTGTACCGTACTCGTACATATGACGAGCGGCAACCATCGCATAACTATTGACAGTCACAGGTCCAAAAGGGGCTTCAAAAGGAACGTCGGGTAAATCATTTCCCCAGTTACGAGGCTGCAAGCCCGATGAGCCCGCCGACCGTGGACGACCGGCAAGAGTAATCAGGGCAATATCACATTTTCCGGCGGCGATGGCCTGCGCTGCGTGAGAAACGTGAATAAGATAAGAGCAACCACCTGTTTCAGTCGAATCCACATGGCGCAATTTATTGAGCCCCATGTAATCAGCCATGTTAAGCATCCCAAGGCCTGGAGCATCTCCGGCACAAAAGTAGCCATCAATGTCACTCAGGCTTAGACCTGCATCCTCGAGTGCGCCTTTGGCAGACTCGGCATGAAGTTGGGCGACGGATTTGTCGGGGGCTTTACGTGTAGGATGTTCGTATGCACCGACGATGTAAGCTTTGTCTCGTATGGTCATTGGATTCATTACTAAGTTGTGAAAAAAATTGAAGAACAAATAGCTTTTTACCACTGTTGCGGGTTGATGTTTCTGATTTGCTAATTTGAATTGATTTTTTGTGTGAAGCCGCTCACACCAAGCACCATCCAGCCAACCATTAAACTTACACCGCCAATAGGTGCAAATTGAGTCGCTTCAGGCATGCCCAGCAGGTATTTCAGTTCGATTGAACCGCAAAATAGTGCGATACCGAATAGAAAAAAGTAACGGCTAAAGCGTACGAATTTTCCAGGGAGCTGCAGTGTCACGAGAATGACAACAGTATGGATCAGTTGATAGATTGCGGCCTTTTCAAGCGCTGCAACGGCTTTGGGATCTTGCACCGCGTGCGCAGCAACAGCCCCTATCGCGACAGCGAATACACCGAGGAGGGCGGTCACCAGCAACCATTTATGATTAAAACCATCTTTATTTGAAATCATCACACAGTTTAAAAGTCGTAAAATTCAGGATTATTTTCCTCGTATTATGCAACCTTTGGCTCCCTTGAGCCTGACTCTGGCGAATCTTATGAATTTAAAATGGCTAGTTGGTTTGTTGCCTTTACTACTGGGAGGCTGTCTTGGCATCAACCAAAACTCATCCCCCAGGGACACTTTTACGGTTCCTGTTTCCTACGAAGTCATTTTCGAGCGCGCTAAAGCTCAGGCGCAACGCTGCTGGAGCGCCGATGGCGAGTTCCCCGTCATTGGTGCCATCAATCATACCGATCGCACTGCATTTGTCGCCGTCACAGGTGAGCTGGGCGGGAACCGTTATGGTCAAGTGGATATTCGTGCTTTGAATGATCAGTCCACCGAAGTTCAAGTGATGGTGAACGGTATCAATATCTGGAATGTTAAATCGCTTGCTGCGATGCACGAAGTGCTGCAGTTCGGTACTCCAACCTGCATTAGTTATATGCCGCGACCTCAACCTTGAGCAACAAACGAACAGACTTCATGAAAAGTTTTTTACAACAACCTTTATTTGAGTAGCACAGTGTCTTCTTTAGAAAATCCCAACCGTTATTTTGGCCTTGAAATTCCTTATTTAGACTTTCTTCAGCTTGAGCCAGTGTTGTGTGAAAATGACCGCGCAGTCACGCGCATCAAAATTCGCGACGAATTACGCAATAGTCGTGGTCATATCCACGGCGGAGCAATCATGAGCATTCTTGATTTCACGCTCAGCGCCGCTGGCCGCGCGAATGACCCTCTGGGTATTGGCATGGCAACCATAGATATGCATACGACTTGTCTAGAACCTGCTGTGACCGATTTGACAGTCGAGGCGCGTTGCATACGGCGCGGAAGTTCAATCGCATTTTGCGAAGGTGAAGTATTGGATACGGCTGGTCAAGTCATTGCCAAAGCGACCGCAGCTTTTAAGGTGCTGCGCGTCAAGCATCCAACTTAATTCAACTTTGCTTTTACCTGAGCGGAGAGGGTGGACATATCAGCACGCCCCGCGAGCGCCTGCTTCAGGATCGCCATGACTTTCCCCATCGCCTGAGCACCGCTGACACCTTGTGCAGAGACCTCAGCGACAGCGGCGTCTATTGCCGCGGCGACTTCCTCTTGGGTAGCGGCTTGAGGCAGGAACTCTTTCAGTACAGCAAGTTCGGCGGTTTCTTGCGCAGCGGTCTCGGCACGACCTGCTTTTTCAAATGCCGCGATTGATTCGCGGCGTTGTTTGATCTGCTTTTCAATGATCGCGGTCACCTCGGCGTCAGTGAGGTCCTTACGTTCATCGACCTCACGTTGCTTGATTGCAGCCTGCAAAAATCTTAATGTACCAAGTCGATCAGCGGCTTTTGCCCGCATGGCCTCCTTAACGGCATCAGCGATTCGGATTTTCAGCTCAGACATAAATAACCTTCAGGCAAGAATCAAAGTAGGGTGATTATAGTTTGTGTGCATCAAGCGAAGAAATACCCGCGGAAATTTTTCCTTGCATCGTATCGATTGTCCAGAGACTCTCCCCATCAGGCCGTCCCATCGCATCGAAGCGCTTTTCATGAAATCTCACCATTCCATCGGCTCGCTGCATGATTAAAGTCGTACAGCGGGTACCGTACCGTTCATTTTTAATAAACGGGCTCCCCAACAACTTTTCTCGTTCCGGACCTACACCGGTATCGGGTAACTCCTCGACCGAGGCTGAGCGCGTATCCTGCATGATCTCAAATAGCCTCTCTGGTATTGGCTGAGTCAAGTTTTTTTGGGCAAGATGCTCATGTACAGCTTGTTTTGTTCGTGTCAATTTTGGCCAGGGTGAATCCAGGGAAGCATTCGATATGCCTACAACGCCAGGTTTAATGGGCAGTGCGCTCACCTGAGCACGGCTGTTTTCTCCGTTGTGACCTCTGTTTGAACAATACCAAAGACCTGTCCGATCAACTAACAATAAATTAAAACCGTTGTACTCAAGTCCACGGTCACGCAATTTTTCAGCGTAATGTTGGGCAAGTACTTCTTCTCGCAGGAATTCGTCAGTCAGCTGTCCACGAGAGGGTGCTTGGGGATTATGCATCCCGGGTTCCCGGTAGTTCGTCAGGAGCGCGAGTCGGCCATGCGCTGTCATACCTAACCAAGTTCCACCCGCGCTCAGGTCTCGTCCGCCCAGTATATGAGCGGCATCACTCCATGGACTGGCAGCAAGAGTCGGTCGGCTGTGTAATTCATCGCGATTGGCCACGATGATCAATGGCCAATAATGCAGAACATTGGTAGCGATGATGGCAAGACACATAATGTCAGACTGTTTTCACACGTTCAGCGATGGCGGCCACTTTTGAAGGCCAATTCACCATAATGACACCAACCATCACAAGCAAGGCACCCCAAACAAATTCAGCATGTAACGGCTCGTCCAGTATGAGCACGCCGAATGTCACACCCAAGAGAGGTGTGAGAAAGGTAAAGATCGATACACGTGAAGCCAGATAATGCTTGAGCAACCAAAACCAGACAAGTAGGCTCAAAAATGCGATGAAAACTCCTTGACTGATAATGCTGATGACTAAAAATTGGCTCCAAAGAACACCATACTGGTCTGTCAAAACACAAGCGAGAAGTAGAGCAAGTGCGGCAAAAAATAGTTGGTAAAAAGTCGTTTGGGTGGCTGGAAGTTTTGCCAGACCTGTTGTGCGAATCAACACTGTGGTGATTGCCCAGCCCAAACCGGCACCCAACGCCAACAAGTCTCCCCACAACATGCGAAGATCAAAATGTGGTTGGTTGGCTCCGCCGATAAAACCGATTCCGATTCCGATGAAACTGACAAAAACCCCCGCCCATTGGCGCCGACTGAGGTGTTCTTCCGGGACCCAAATGTGGAGTCCCAATGCAGTAAAAATTGGAGCGGTATACAAAAACACAACCAAGTGAGAGGCTGTGGTGAGCCGCAAACTTTCTCCAATCATCCACCACTCGAGACCAAAGATCAGGCCAACAGACATACCTGCTCGCCAAGGACCTTTCCACAATGCCAGCGATTCACCTTGTTGCCACATGAAAAGTGCGAGCAACAAACAGCCAAGGCTTGAACGCAAGGCGATCTGCATTGAAGGACTGATGTCATCTATGCTGAGTTTGAACAAAATTTGCTGACCGCCCCATAGCGTACAAAGCATGATGATGCTGAGATAGGCCGTGGCGTCTAGCGATTTGCGCGAGGTGGACATGCATTTCCTTTCCGACAATCGATTTTACACACTGACGATGTCAGGACAATCTTGAATGTACAGACTGTTAAAATCCAACCTTCGCAGCTCCTTTTGATTCCATACTATGGCGATCGCGCATCCTCCCATTGGCTCCTCGCTTGAAGCCTGGCTTCAGTACCTCGAATCTCTGCATCCAAGTGCGATTGACATGGGTCTCGAGCGGGTGCGCGAGGTCGCAGGCCGGCTTGATCTTGACTCCGGGGCGATTAAATTCGTTGTCGGCGGCACAAATGGTAAAGGCTCGACTTGCGCGATGCTGGAGTCCATGTTGCTGGCTGCTGGTTATCGTGTTGGGCTTTATACGTCCCCCCACCTTGTCAAATTCAACGAACGCGCCCGTGTCAATGGAGACATTGTCAGTGATGCTGACCTGATCAGCCAGTTCGAAGCAGTCGAAGCCGCCCGCAAGGGTGTATCGCTGACTTACTTCGAATTCACCACGCTTGCAGTGTTGCGTCTATTCGCAGGCGAAAACCTGGATGCAATGGTGCTTGAAGTCGGTTTAGGTGGCCGACTGGATGCAGTGAATATCGTCGATGCTGACTGTGCCATCATCACAAGCGTGGATATTGACCACGTGGACTGGTTGGGCGACACGCGTGAAAAAATCGGCTTCGAAAAGGCGCATATCTTCCGTTCCGGACGGCCCGCCATCGTCAGTGACCCATCCCCACCACAGTCATTATTGGATTATGCGCAAACAATCGGGGCGGACTTATGGCTGTTTGGTCGTGACTTCAATTATTCCGGCGATCGTCAACAATGGGCGTTTGGTGGTCGAGAACAACGTCGAAACGCGTTGGCATACCCGGCTTTACGGGGAGCAAACCAGTTATTAAATGCATCAGCTGCCTTGGCTGCGCTCGAGTCGGTGAGAAATAAACTGGCCGTTCCACAGCAAGCCGTTCGGCAGGGGTTGTTACAGGCTTCCTTGCCTGGCAGATTTCAAATTCTTCCCGGACAGCCCACCATCATCATGGACGTGGCGCACAACCCACATGCAGCCGCCGTTTTAGAGAAAAATCTAGGCAATATGGGGTTTCATCCCTATACATATGCTGTTTTTAGCATGTTGTCTGACAAGGATATTCAATCCGTCGTACGCCATATGGCGCCCCGAATTGATCACTGGTTTTGCGCAGCTTTACCTGGCCCCCGGGGCCTCTCAAGCGCCGAGGTTCAGTCCAAGGTCCTTCAAGTTTTGGCTGAATCTGATTCTAAAGCCCCAAAAGAGGTTCAAGTTTCAGCTTTTGACAGCGTCAAAGAAGCTTTCAAAGCGGCACGCAGTAAAAGCAACCTGGATGATAGAATCGTAGTGTTTGGATCGTTTTTGACGGTCGCCGAGGCACTGAGCATGAAAGATGAGTCGTAACATTCTTTTTCATCTCATGATTGGACGCTTAGAGCGCATGTTTAGTCAGTTAGATTTTCCGGTCAGGATGTTTTAAATGGGACTGTTTTCCAGAAAAGATAGTGCCCCTACGCGCAAGCCCACAGGTAAGCCGCGCCCCTCTGTTACGAGCGAAGCTCAAGCGGCCGAGTTGCGTATCAAAGCCAGAAGACGTCTGGCTGGTGCCGTCGCACTGATACTTGCAGCGGTTGTCGTGATTCCAATGTTACTGGACTCAGAGCCGGCTCCTGTTGCCAGCAATATTCCCATTCGCATCCCTGATCGTCAGACGCCTTTCCAGCCCAACCTGAGTGAGCCTGATACCAGCGCTGCTGCAGCCTCAAATACTACCGCCACAACTGGTCAGGTTGCTGCGAATGCAACGACCAACCAGACTGGCGCGGCCGGCTCGACCGATTCATCTGCGACAAGTGCCGCAGGTTCAATATCAGCGAAACCTGATAGCGCATTAAAACCTGGCGTAGCTCCAACCGAGAGCGCGAAAACTACCGCCGCCAAACCCGCGACGCCACCCACTCCATCCACGACACCTCCCGCGGCTCAGCAACGAAAAGATGATGCTGCGCGCGCACTCGCACTCCTTGAAGGCAGATCACCTGTTGCTAGCGCCCCAAGTCCTAAAGCGCCTGTAAGAGGTAATTTTGTTGTTCAGGCGATGTCTCTAGATTCAGCCGCGGATGCTCAAAAACAACGTAACGTTCTGATTTCTGCCGGTCTCAACAATGCGTTTGTAGATGGTCCAGTCGATGTCAATGGCCGTCCAAAATATCGTGTTAGGGTGGGGCCCTTTCAGTCCCGTGAAGCCGCACAAGCCGCACAGACTCGTCTGCGTACGCAAGGTTATGGCGGTGCATTTATCACTACACAGTGACTGGTTTCGACTTTGTTCTCCTAGCGATCCTGGCGATCTCGGTCGTATTAGGACTGCTTCGTGGACTTCTTAAAGAAGTCTTGTCGTTAGTGGCCTATGCGTCTGCCTTTTTAGCTGCAATATGGTGGGGACCCACAGTTTCTGATTGGTTTGCTCAATGGATTACTCAGCCATTTGTCAGCATGGCGCTGGCCTATCTGGGCGTATTCATTGCAGTGCTTATGTCGATTGGACTGATCAATATGACTTTATCCGCCATGTTAAGTAAGACAGGGCTTACTCCAGCCGATCATGGTTTAGGGGCGATGTTTGGTCTGTTGCGGGGCATTTTGTTTGTGTTGGTGTTAGTCATTCTGGCGGGCTACACACCCCTACCTGAAGAACCATGGTGGAAGAATGCCATGTTTTCAAAACAGGTTGTTGGTGCGGTGCAGCAAATTAAACTCAGGCTGCCACCTCCTGTCAATGACTGGCTACCTTATTAAAATTTAATTTTTCATTTCGGTTTAACCGTAATCAGGATATTTCATGTGCGGAATTGTTGGAGTCGTTGGGCGCGGACCTGTCAATCAGCTGATCTATGATGCGTTGCTATTGCTCCAGCATAGAGGCCAAGATGCGGCTGGTATCGCAACCTCAAATGGCAATCAGTTCAATATGTACAAAGCCCACGGCTTGGTGCGTGACGTTTTTCGCACCAGGAACATGCGATCACTTCCTGGGACATCGGGTATCGGACAAGTCCGCTACCCGACCGCGGGCTCCTCGGAAAGTGTAGAGGAAGCACAGCCTTTTTACGTCAACGCACCTTTTGGCATCACCTTTGCTCATAACGGCAATCTGACCAACTGGCACGAGCTGCGAGAGTCTCTTTTCAGAGTCGACCAAAGGCATATCAATACCAACTCTGACTCCGAAGTGTTGCTAAACGTATTGGCGCATGAATTACAACGGTCTGCCAATGGTGTTTCTCTGGATGAGGGTGCAATATTCCGGGCCATCAAAGCCGTTCATCAGCGCGTCAAGGGAGCTTATGCGGTTGTCGCACAGATCGCCGGTTACGGCCTGATCGCCTTCCGAGACCCAAACGGCATTCGTCCATTGTGTTTGGGTCAGTCCGAGGCTGGGCAGGGGACAGAGTGGATGGTCGCCTCGGAGTCTGTCGCGCTTGAGGGCACTGGATTTCAGTTCGTCAGAGATATTGCGCCAGGAGAGGCCATATTTATTACTTTGGATGGAAAGCTCAGTAGTGAACAGTGCGCACCTGGTGCGATTCATGCACCTTGTATTTTTGAATATGTCTATTTCGCTCGCCCCGATTCCATACTCGATGGTGTTTCGGTTTATGGATCCCGCTTAAAAATGGGCGAGTATCTCGCGGACAAGCTCGCCAAGACTCTAAGACTAGGCGATATCGATGTAGTGATGCCAATTCCCGATTCATCTCGTCCAGCGGCTATGCAACTTGCAGACAGGCTCGGTCTCAACTATCGAGAAGGACTCATCAAAAACCGCTACGTTGGCCGAACTTTTATTATGCCCGGTCAAGCGGTTCGTAAAAAGTCAGTCCGACAAAAACTCAATACGATCGGTATGGAATTTAAAGGCAAAAATGTTTTGCTAGTAGATGATTCCATCGTGCGTGGCACGACAAGCAGGGAAATTGTAGAAATGGCGCGTGCTGCTGGTGCCAACAAGGTCTACATGGCATCAGCTGCGCCACCAGTTCGCTATCAAAACGTTTATGGCATTGATATGCCTACTCAAAAAGAATTGATTGCAACCGGACGAAATGAAGACGAGATCGCCAACATCATTGGTGCCGATGCACTCGTATACCAAGACATAGACTCAATGCAACGCTCAGTATCCGACCTGAATCCTTCTTTGACTCGATTCGACAACTCCTGTTTTACCGGAGAGTACATTACAGGTGACATCACTCCGGAATATCTAGAGCGCGTGGGTCGTAACCGAAGCGGTGCCCAGGACGAATCCAATGGTCTTTTATTTAATATGGGATTCGCCGCTGAGGACAATTAACGCGTCAGTTTTTGCAAGGCGATGATGCTGAGTGTCCCGACTAGGCAAAACATCGCCAAGCTCCACCAAGCATACTCAATCCCCAGCAGCTTGACGCGCGCATCCATGCAGCTCGCATAAATACCAAATAACCATGGCACCGCCGCATCAAGCCCTGTCCGAGTCATGATTTGGTCTGCGAGAGTTTGCGCGCAGGAAAATGTATTAGAAGCAACTTTTTCCTGATACCACGCTGAGGCAACTCCAGCGATCGAGCCAGCCAAAGCGATTGCAGCTGCCAAAGCCTGGCGTATTTTTGATTGCGGACCAAAAGTGAGCAATAAGATCAGGCTCCCAATCAGAAGAAATAACAAACGTTGAAAAACGCACCATGCACAAGGTTGCATGTCATAGACATATTGAGAAATCAACGCAACACCAACTGAGCCAAAACACAGCAAGGCACTTAAACGCAGAATGAGAATTTCACGCGGCACGAAGTTGCTCCAGGGAAAGGGTATCAAGCAGTGCACGCTCAAATTGCCGTTGAACTCGAGGCTGAGACAATGCTTCTCCTTTGATGACAAAGACATCTTCAACGCGATCGCCCAAAGTCATGACTTTTGCAGTTTGAATCACGAGATTAAAGTCGACAAAAACTTGAGCTAAATCACTTAGTAGTCCCGCCCGATCTGTGGCTGTGATATCAATGACCCAGGTTTCATTCATCTCGCCAGGTTTAATTTCGACAGAAGGCGGGAAAGGAAAAGCTTTTGAAAGTCTGGAAGTACGTATGCCGATTTGACGTTTCAAATCGGCGAGATTCAATTTATCTAATTGAGTGGTGAGTTCGTGCTCGATTAAAGCAGCGTCTGAGCGTAAATCATTCAAACCATTTGTTGGCAACACAATAAAGCTGTCAAGCGCATACCCACCTCTCGTGGTGTGAATGCGAGCATCCTGAATATTCAAACCGCGACTTCCAAAATAGCCACATAATCTGGCGAATAAGTTTTTGACGTGCTTGGTGTATACAAGAACTTGAAGACCCTCCGCGCCTTCTGTTGGACGAGCTTTAATGACTGTTTCCTCAGTGCCGAAGCAATAATATAGATGTCGAGTATGCCAGGCAATTTCTGGAGCATCATGCCTTAAAAAGTATGCAACATCCAACTGCGCCCAAAATGCTTCACGCGCATCATCACGTAAACCAGCGAGACGAGTCAAAGCAGCCGCTTCATCCATGCGGTGTCGCAAAACAGTATTGGCGTCCCCGGAGGAGCCACCCAAGGCTGCCAGTGTGAGATTAAACAAATCTTCGAGAAGCTTTCCTTTCCATGCATTCCATACTTTAGGACTCGTGCCTCGTATATCCGCGACAGTCAATAGATAGAGTGCGGTCAGATTTCTAGGCGTGCGAACTAAAGAAGCAAACTCCTGAATCACGTTAGGATCGGAAAGATCCTTTTTTTGCGCCACTTGCGACATCATTAAGTGGTGTTTGACTAAGAATACGACCAAGTCCGTTTCATCTTCTTTGAGGTCATGCGTGCGTGCGAACTTCCTGACCTCTTCGGCACCTAGCGTTGAGTGATCGCCGCCGCGCCCCTTGGCGATATCGTGAAACAAGGCGGCAACATAAAGAAGCCAATGACGATCGAAACCCGCCATCAGTCGCGTCGCTAAGGGGTACTCCTGAGCATGTTCCACCATTGTGAAACGTCGAATGTTGCGTAAAACAGCAAGAGTGTGCTGATCGACTGTATAGACATGAAATAAATCATGCTGCATCTGACCAACCACGCGTCGGAAAGCAGGCAAGTAACGCGGCAAGATATTGAGCATCGTCATGCGTCGGAGTGCGTGAACAATGCCCTGATTTTGTTTGAGGATCTCGATAAACAAATGACGATTAACAGGATCGGCTCTGAATGACGCATCGATCTGATGTCGAGCATGCCATATGGATCGCAAGGCGCGCGCCGAGAGCTCAGTCAGCTCGGGATGTTGCTGCATGACCAAAAATATGCGCAACAGTTCCGAAGGATTCTTTTCAAAGAGTTGCTCATCCACAATGTCCAGGCGATTATGGTGGGCAATATAATGTTCATCCAATGGCCGAGCATCGGTCATCGACAATGGAAATAAGTGCTCTCCGATTGCTTGAACAAGCAAAGTGTTCAGTTGCGTCACAAGGCGAGCCGCCCAGTAATAACGCTGCATCAAAATTTCGCTCGCACGTCGCGTGGCGGTTGCTTTGATTTGGTAGGCCTGTGACAGACCGTGCTGTAAATCAAAAAGTAAGCGATCCTCGCGACGATTGACCAGCAGATGTAACTCGATTCTCAGGCGTTTAAACGCCTGTTCAGCCCTGCCAAGGTCACGTGCCTCTGAGCGGGTCAACAAACCCGACTGCGCGATTTGTTTCCAGGTTTGTCCAAAACCCGCAGCTCTGGCCATCCACAAGATAACTTGTAAATCCCTCAAGCCTCCTGGCGACTCTTTGCAATTTGGTTCAAGAGAGTAGGGTGTTTCTTGAAAACGAGCATGACGCTGCTGCATTTCACTGCGTTTAGCCTGAAAGAAGCTGCGAGGGTCCAACTGCTCCTTCATCAGACTCATAAAACGCTGTGTCAAAGAACGACTCCCAGCGATCCAGCGAAGTTCAAGCAAGGACGTTTCAATCGTAATGTCAGCGCGAGCCTCGGTCAGACACTGTTCAATGGTTCGGACGCTGCAACCCGGCTCAAGTCCGACATCCCACATCGCGGCGACCAGGCCACTGAGCGTAGCCTCAGCAGCGGGACACGGATCAGCAGGCAACAAAATCAACAGATCGACATCAGAAAATGGGTATAACTCACCTCGACCAAAACCACCTACAGCGGCCAGGGCAGCCCCTTTGGGCAATGGATACACCTCAAGCAACTGACGTAGGGCCTGATCGGCAGCCCGTCTGAGCGATGTAAGAAGTGTGTCTGCCAGAGGCTTGGCACGATATTTTTCAAAGGCCTCATCTCTGGAAGTCTTGAGACTGAACCGGATGGCACCGACTTTATCGCTTAAGGTATCTTTAATTGCGATTGGTTTAGTCATCTTGCCACCAGTTTGATGCGATAGATTGAATATTTACATCCGGGAACTTACAGATTGATAAATGATGGTGCAGGAGGCATCCCGGGAGATTGCGTGAGCACCTCAAAACCAGTCTCGGTCACCAGCACGGTGTGCTCCCATTGCGCTGACAGACTATGGTCGCGTGTGACAACTGTCCAACCATCTGCCAGCTGTCTAATTTCACGCTTGCCCGCATTGATCATTGGTTCAATTGTAAAAATCAAACCGGGTTCGAGTTTATCTCCTGTGCCAGGTTTTCCATAATGCAAAACCTGAGGATCTTGATGAAATTTTTGGCCGATGCCGTGACCGCAAAACTCGCGAACGACTGAAAAACCTTGCTGTTCCGCGTATTTTTGAATGGCAGCGCCAATATCACCAAGCGTATTTCCTGGTTTGACCTGGGCAATGCCAAGCCACATGCATTCATAAGTCACCTCAGTCAGCCTCTTGGCTAAGATGGACGTTTCGCCCACCGCGTACATACGACTCGTATCGCCGAACCAGCCATCCTTGATGATCGTGACATCGATATTTAAAACATCGCCGTTTTTTAATACCTTGTCTCCAGGGATCCCATGACAAACCTGATGGTTCACGGAAGTACAAATTGCGCCAGGAAAAGGTGGGTAACCGGGTGGGGCATAACCCACCGTGGCGGATTTAACCTTCAACTCTTCGGTGAGAAACTTCAGACATAACTTGTCAAGCTCGCCTGTCGTGACCCCAGGTTTGACGAAAGGCGCAATAAAATCAAGGACTTTTGCCGCATCGCGACATGCCGCCCGCATTTTGGCCAGATCTTCGGGATGAGTGACTAGAGGCATAGTGACTTGAGTAAATATAGTGAAAGATAGTAGAATTATAGGCTTACCAATTTTTTGAGCGGTTTAAATACCTCTTCTGAACATTGGTTTTCTTGGAATTGCTTGTTCATGCATGCAAAACCTAAATCGCGTGTCATGTCACCAGGGTGCCTGATGATTTCAGGTGCAGATATGGCGCTAGACCCAACCCTTGGAGTTTTCTTATTATGTCTTTAATGCGTGAAATGCTGGAAGCGGGCGTGCACTTTGGTCACCAGACCCGTTACTGGAACCCCAAGATGGCACCTTACATTTTTGGCCATCGCAACAAAATTCACATCATCAACCTCGAAAAGACTGTCGCAAACTATCAGGATGCAACAAAGTTCTTACGCCAGGTTGCTGCCAAAGGCGGTACCGTTCTGTTTGTCGGTACAAAACGCGCCGCTCGCGAGTTGGTCGCTGCAGAAGCTGCTCGCGCAGGAATGCCCTTTGTTGACAGCCGTTGGCTGGGTGGCATGCTGACCAACTTCAAAACAGTTAAAAGCTCAATCAAGCGCTTGAAAGACATGGAAATCATGATCGCCGAAGGTGCAACAGAGCGCATGACCAAAAAAGAAGGCCTCATGTTCCAGCGCGAACTCGACAAGCTCAACAAGTCGATTGGCGGTATCAAGGACATGAACGGTTTGCCAGATGCGATTTTCATGATTGACGTCGGTTATCACAAAATTGCAGTGGCTGAAGCAAACGCGTTGGGCATTCCAGTCGTTGCCGTGGTCGATACCAACCACTCTCCTGACGGTATCGATTACATCATTCCTGGTAATGATGACTCCGCAAAAGCGATCGCTTTGTACGCCTCTGGTGTGGCGGACGCAGTCATTGCTGGTCGCGGTGACAACGTGAATGGCTTAGTCCAAGAGCTGACACAAGGCGAAGAGTTCGTTGAAGTAGACCAGGCAAAAGCCTAAACACTCAAAGCGCTCAATTTGATTTGAGCGCATGACTCTCACACCCTGACCGAATGGTTCAGGGTGCTTTCATTGATACTGGAGCAAACATGGCTGACATTACCGCCGCAATGGTCAAAGAGTTGCGCGAAAAAACTGACGCACCCATGATGGAGTGCAAAAAAGCACTGACAGAGGCCGCAGGTGACATGGCCCGCGCAGAAGAAATCCTGCGCGTTAAACTGGGCAGCAAGGCCAGCAAAGCTGCAAGCCGCGTCACTGCTGAGGGGCTGATTGGTCTTTACATTTCTCCCGATGCAAAAAAGGGCGCTGTCATCGAAGTCAATTGTGAAACTGATTTCGTCGCTAAAAATGATGATTTTGTAGCGTTTGTTGCTAATTTGGCCAAACTTGTTGCATCTGAAAATGTTGCTGATGTCGCCGCATTGTCTGCCTCATCCATGGGTGATGGCACGGTTGACAGCGTTCGCACCGCTTTGATTGGCAAAATTGGTGAAAACATTTCGATCCGTCGTTTCCAACGTTACGACACACCCAATAAACTCGCAAGCTACGTCCACAGCGGCAAAATTGGTGTTCTAGTCGAGTTTTCCGGTCCGGACGAAGTGGGTAAAGATCTGGCCATGCACATTGCTGCCACCAAGCCTCGCGCCGTGGATGAAACTGGCGTTTCTGAAGCTGACAAAGAAACAGAACGCTCGGTTGCTCGTCAAAAAGCCGCTGAGTCTGGCAAGCCTGCTGAGATCGTTGAGAAAATGGTTGAAGGTGCCGTACAGAAATACCTCAAAGAGGTCGCTTTACTGTCCCAGCCCTTTGTCAAAAACGACAAGCAATCGGTTGCTCAAATGCTGAAAGAAAAATCCGCCTCGATTACAGGGTTTTCCCTATTCGTGGTGGGTGAGGGCATCGAAAAGAAAACCAGTGACTTTGCTGCCGAAGTGGCTGCAGCTGCTGCCGGTAACGCATAATTTTGTACCTAAAGCCGGGCGGCGCATCATTGGCCGCCCGGCTTTCGTTTACACTTTTGTTTGTGTTTAACACTCCGGATTGAAGGCCCATATGACCAGCAGAATGCATAAACGAGTTCTCCTCAAACTGTCTGGCGAAGCATTGATGGGTGACGATGCCTTTGGCATCAATCGTGCCACAATCATGCGCATGACTGACGAAGTTGCCGAGGTCGCGGCAATGGGTGTGCAGCTCGCCATCGTGATTGGCGGGGGTAACATTTTCCGCGGCGTTGCGCCCGGCGCGCAAGGCATGGATCGAGCCACTGCCGACTACATGGGCATGATGGCAACTGTCATGAATGCGCTTGCGCTTCAGGATGCACTCAAACACCGTGGCGTCGATGCAAGAGTGCAGTCCGCTCTGAACATTGAACAAGTTGTTGAGCCCTATATTCGCCCCAAAGCTTTACGCTACCTCGAAGAAGGCAAGGTTGTCATTTTTGCTGCGGGCACAGGCAACCCATTCTTCACCACCGACACCGCTGCCGCACTGCGTGGCGCTGAAATTGGTGCTGAAGTTGTTTTGAAAGCAACCAAGGTCGATGGAATCTACAGCGCAGATCCAAATAAAGATCCTGCCGCGACACGCTACACACGCATCAGTTTTGATGAAGTGATCGTCAAACGCCTGGAAATCATGGATGCGACGGCTTTTGCTTTGTGCCGTGACCAAAAACTTCCCATCAAAGTGTTTTCGATTAACAAGTCTGGTGCGTTAAAACGCGCCGTCAGTGGTGAGGACGAGGGCACCCTCGTTCACGTTTAAAGGAAACGAAATGAGTATCGCGGACATTCAAAAATCTGCCGAAACCCGAATGGGTAAATCACTTGAAACGCTTAAGGCGAACCTCGCGAAAATTCGTACAGGTCGTGCGCACACCGGCATTTTGGATCATGTTCAAGTCGAATATTACGGTTCTCCTGTGCCGATCAGTCAAGTTGCGAACGTCACATTGATGGACGCGCGTACATTAAGCGTTTCAGTCTGGGAAAAAAACATGGGAGCCGCGGTAGAAAAGGCCATTCGTGATTCGGATTTGGGTCTGAATCCTGTCGGAATGGGCGACAGCATTCGTGTCCCCATGCCAGCGCTGACAGAGGAACGCCGCCGCGAACTGAATAAAGTCGTTAAATCTGAAGGTGAGGATGCAAAAATAGCGATCCGTAACCTGCGTCGTGATGCAAATGAAGCGTTCAAAAAGCTTGTGAAAGAAAAAGAAATCTCTGAAGATGATGAGCGACGCGCTCAGGATGTTGTTCAAAAACTGACGGATCGCTGCGTTGTGGAAATCGACAAGCTGATCGTGCAAAAAGAAGCAGAGATCATGACGGTTTGATCCGTCATTCATATGGCTATCAGCTCAACGCTCGATATACCCGTCACTTCGACGGTTCCTCAACACGTTGCCATCATCATGGATGGCAACGGTCGTTGGGCTGCAAAACGACTTTTGCCCCGTACTGCAGGGCATGCGCGTGGTGTGCAGTCCGTACGTTCGGCGGTTGAAACCTGCGGCAAACTTGGTGTGCGTTATCTGACACTTTTTGCATTCAGTTCTGAAAATTGGCGCCGACCCGCTGACGAAGTTTCGCTACTAATGCGACTTTTTGTTCAGGTTCTAGAAAAAGAAGTTTTACGTTTGCAGGAAAAGGGGGTTCGACTTCGTGTGGTGGGTGATTTGTCAGCCTTTGAACCCAGACTTCAAGAACTCATCGAGCAAGCGCAATCAAAAACCGCGCACAACGATCAACTTCATCTGACGATTGCTGCGAACTATGGTGGACGCTGGGATATTCTTCAAGCAATGAGAAGAATGTTGCAAGCGTCTCCTGAGCTTGCGCAAAACACTGAGCAGATTAACGAGCCGGCACTGACAGAACACCTCTCCATGGCGTGGGCGCCAGAGCCTGATTTGTTTATTCGCACAGGTGGAGAGCAACGCATTTCTAATTTCTTAATTTGGCAACTGGCTTATACAGAACTATTTTTTACAGATTGCTACTGGCCTGACTTTAATTCGGACGAACTCAAAAAAGCCTTCGAGTGGTATCGCAATCGTGAAAGAAGGTTTGGCCGTACCAGCGCTCAACTTCAAGCGGCAGCTTCCAATTAACACCATGCTCAAACAACGCATTCTGACAGCCTTGGTGATGTTTGCGGTATTGGCTGGTGTGCTTTGGGTTGAGTCTGTCTGGCCATTCTTAATTTTTTTAGCGATCACTTGCGGCGTCGCAGGTTGGGAATGGACTCGCCTGACCTTAGGGCTGTCTTCTCGCTGGCCCATCGTTTTTGGAATACTGCTTTGTGTTCTGACGCTTTTGCAAGCTTACCTGTGGCTCATCGCCGGGTTATCTGACACGTATGCTGTCCAGGTCTGCGTGATCTCAAGCGTGCTGATGAGTTTAACTGCAGTCAGTACAGCACTCAGGCGTGCTCAGGTGAGCGCACCACAAGCCCCAATAGCATGGAGTGCTTTCGCGCTTGTCACCTTGTTTGCAACCTGGGGCGTTCTTGCTTTGCTGTTCCTTGAGCAAGGTGTCTTGTATGTGCTTTCCTTGCTAGTCATTATTTGGATAGCGGATATTGCAGCTTATTTTTTTGGTCGAGCGTTTGGTCGCACCAAACTTGCACCCTCCATCAGCCCGGGTAAAACACGTGAAGGTGCACTCGCAGGTATTGTGGGGGTTGTCGTGTGGTTAATGATATCTGCCCAATGGAAAGGAACCTATGGTGATGCGCTGATGGCTCAGTGGGGCTGGTTCGGCACCATCGCGCTTGCCGTCTTATTGGCGATTTTTTCCATTGCAGGAGATTTATTTGAATCTCTGCTGAAACGTCGAGCGGGGATTAAGGACTCCAGCCATCTTTTGCCTGGTCATGGCGGCGTTTACGATCGCATCGACGCGGTTGTGGCAGTCGTCCCGTTGGCTTATTTGCTGACCGGAGGCTGGATATTTTGAAACAATCACGCGTGACGATTCTGGGCTCGACAGGCTCAATTGGACTGAATACGATTGATGTCGTTCAGCGCCATCCCGAGCGCTTCACCGTGTATGCGTTGTCCGCGCACTCACGGATGAAACAGCTCGCCGATCAGGCTCTCATGACCGGTGCAAAGGTCGTCGTTGTACCTGACACTCAAGCCCGTGACACCTTCAAATCCCATTGGATCAGTCACGCGCCTGCACCAGAGATTCGAGTTGGCGCACAGGCGCTTTCAGATACAGCTGCTGATCCAGAAACAGATGTAGTGATGGCCGCGATTGTCGGTGCGGCGGGCTTACCGTCCGCACTTGCAGCCGCCCAAGCCGGCAAGCGCGTGTTACTTGCAAACAAAGAAGCTCTTGTTGCTGCAGGATCTTTGTTCATGGCGGCCATTCATCAAAGTGGCGCTGAACTTTTACCGATTGACAGCGAACACAACGCTATTTTTCAATGTTTGCCTCATGACGGCAGAGCAAGTGCTCCAACCGGTCCCACCGCCGGTGTGCGCCGATTAATTCTGACGGCTTCTGGCGGTCCTTTTAGAACGAAACGGTGGGATGAGCTGCATCAAGTCACCCCAGAGCAAGCATGCGCCCATCCTAACTGGAGCATGGGCAGAAAAATATCCGTTGATTCCGCCACGATGCTCAACAAAGGTCTCGAAGTCATCGAAGCACACTGGTTGTTTGCGATGCCACCAGAACGCATTAACGTAGTCATCCATCCTCAGAGTGTCGTCCACTCCATGGTGGAATACGAAGACGGCTCTGTGCTGGCCCAGCTCGGTCAACCAGATATGCGCACGCCCATCGCATACGGCCTCGGCTTTCCAGATCGGATTGCATCCGGAGTCGGAATGTTGGACCTCGCCCTGGCGGGCAGACTGGATTTCGAGGAACCTGACCTCAAACAGTTTCCATGCCTGAAGCTTTCCTTCGATGCGTTGCGAAGCGGGCAGGGGGCATGTATTGCATTGAACGCTGCGAATGAAATTGCCGTTGCGGGCTTTTTATCAGGCGCCCTGGCTTACACTGAGATTGCCTTGGTCATCGATGCCGCGCTGGACTGGCAGGCCGGAGTTCCTGAAAGCGCGTTGAATTCTCTCGATGATGTGATGGCACTCGACGCTTTGACACGTCAGCATACTAAGCCCTTCTTGAGAGCTTAGTTTTCACATGATCAATCAAAAACTGTATTAACTTAATGGTTGATTCAAAGTAGTTAACGTCTTCTGGCTGGAAAAATGCTGACAACCCTCATTTCCTTTTTTGTCACACTAGGCGTGCTCATCACCTTTCACGAGCTTGGCCATTATTGGGTCGCACGGTGGTGTGGCGTGCGCGTCTTGCGTTTTTCTGTCGGTTTCGGCCGTGTCTTAATCAAGAGGGTCGATAAGAACGGCACGGAATGGGCGCTTTCTGCTATTCCTCTTGGCGGTTACGTCAAAATGCTCGACCAAGACGATCTAAAACCTAACGCAACAACCTCGACGGTCGCTCAATCAAGCAACGACACCCCCGACCCAAGAGGCACGAGTTTTCAATCCCAACCTGTTTCCCGAAGGTTTGCAATTGTTGCGGCAGGCCCGGTGTTTAACTTAATACTCGCTGTCTTGTTGTACGCACTGATCAACTTTGTAGGCACCAAAGAGCCCGAAGCCATCTTGGCCCCTCCAACCGCTCATTCACCCGCGGCAATGGCTGGTTTGCAAGGTGGGGATCGGGTCGTGGCGATCAACCAGACTCCCATTGCCTCATGGCCTCAACTACGCTGGAACCTTCTTCAATTAGTCGCAGACGGTGGAGAAGCTGAGATCACGATCGAACAAGGCGGTTCGAGATTGAACCGCATCCTGCAGCTTCCTTCCATCAGTGATCCCTCCCAATCAGACCCTATGCGAGATATTGGCCTTGGCCTGGCAAGTGGACCGCCAATTGTCCGTTCTGTGGTTGAGGGGAGTGTGGCGCAACGTACAGGTCTTCTTGCACAGGATCAGATTATTCAGATTAACGATCTCAGACGTCCAGATATTGGAACCCTAATCCAAACGATACAAAAAAACGCTGGACAACCCGTCTCCCTTGAGATTGATAGAAACGGGCAGATCATTAAGTTTTCATTAATACCGAGTGCGCACGCTCTTGAAAACGGTCAAACAGTCGGACGTGCGGGAATCCAGCTCGGTTCTGACGTTCCCATGGTGGATGTTCGTTATGGTCCGATTGACAGTCTGATGAACGGGGTCGTAAAAACCTTTGATACCGCGTGGTTCTCCCTAAAGATGATGGGGCGCATGCTGACTGGGGATGTATCGCTTAAAAACATCAGCGGTCCTGTCACAATCGCTGACTATGCTGGGCAATCGGCCAAAATTGGCTGGGCTGCTTACATTGCCTTTTTGGCATTGGTCAGCGTGAGCCTTGGGATCTTGAATTTGCTGCCGATTCCAATGCTCGACGGTGGCCATCTACTGTACTATCTCATTGAGATGGTACGCGGAAAACCCGTTTCAGAGCGTGTGATGGAGTGGGGGCAGAGAGCCGGCTTAAGCGTACTTGCCAGCTTGATGATCTTGGCACTTTTTAATGATTTAATTCGGGTTTTTAACTAGGCCAGTTCTGACTTAAAATCCACCAATCGCTGTACACACCCAGCGATCGATTGACTGACACATAAGATATTTAAGGATCACCCGGAATGCTCGCTCGATTGCCATTTCTGTTCGACAAAACCCTGCGTTTTTTAACGCTTGGATTATGTCAGGTGCTCCTCGTCACTATGTTTTTACCTAACAATGCTCAAGCTTTTGAGCCATTTGTAGTGAGCGACATCAGAGTAGAGGGTATGCAACGGACCGAGCCTGGTTCGATTTTTGCTCAGCTTCCTTTTAAGGTCGGTCAAAGATTTACAGAAGATCTCGCGACAGAGTCCGTCCGAAAGCTCTATGCAACAGGTTTGTATGCCGACGTTCGAATCCAGACTGCTAACCGCGTTGTTGTGGTCGCTGTGCAAGAGCGTCCTACGATTGCGGCCATTACTTTTACCGGCATGAAAGAGTTTGAGCCTGACAAGATTATCGATAACCTTAAGCAAGTTGGCTTTGCCCAGGGCCGGGTTTTTGACCAGTCGATGCTCGAACAAGCGCAGTTTGAGCTCAAGCAGGCTTACCTGAACAAAGGTAAGTACGCCGTAGAGATTTCTCCAACCGTGACGCCGCTTCCCCGAAACCGTGTCGGAATCAACTTTGATCTCTTTGAGGGCGGTGTATCGCGTATTCGTGAAATCAATTTTGTAGGGAACACTGCTTTTTCACAGAGCCGTTTGCGAGACTTGATGTCACTGACAACACCTGGCTGGCTGACCTGGTATACGGACTCTGACAAATATTCGCGTGAAAAACTAGAGAAAGATGTTGAGGCCATCAAATCTTTTTATCTTGATCGCGGTTACCTCGAATTTAAAATCGAACCCCCACAGGTTTCGATCTCTGGCGATCGTCAGGACATTTATATTACCTTGACGGTCTCCGAAGGTAAGCCTTACACCGTATCTGAGGTCAAACTGGCTGGCGACTTGCTAGGTCTTGATCGTGAAATCAATGAGCTGGTTCAATTAAAAGCTGGTCAGATATTTTCTGGAGCAAAGACCAACGCGACTGCCAAAGGGATCTCTGACTTTTTGGGTGGATTAGGTTACGCCTTTGCGAACGTCAATCCAAACCCTGTGTTGGATCGTGAAAAGCAAACGGCTGAAGTGACGTTTTATGTAGATCCCAACCGTCGTGTTTATGTCCGACGTGTACAGATTGTCGGAAATCATCGTTCAAAAGATGAAGTGATTCGTCGTGAAGTGCGTCAGCCCGAAGCTGCATGGTATGACTCCGGCAAGATCAAATTATCCCGTGATCGGCTCGACCGAGTCGGTTACTTCAAAGAAGTTAAGGTAGGAACTGAGCCCGTCCCAGGCTCACCCGACCAAGTCGATGTCAATCTCACCGTTGAAGAGAAACCTACAGGCATGCTCAATCTGGGCGTTGGCTACGGACAGGTTGATGGTGTCATTCTCTCAGCGGGTATTTCCGAGGACAACGTTTTCGGTAGCGGTACCAATCTGACATTGAACTTGAATACCGGCGCCTCTAACCGCAGTGCAGTGCTGGCGCATACTGATCCTTACTTTACCAACGACGGTATCAGCCGAACTTCTTCGATTTACTATCGAACCATTACGCCTTATTCAAACAACCCCGGTAATTACAAAGTGACAACTGGCGGTCTCGGTTTGAATTTTGGTGTTCCGATATCTGAATTCGACAGGATTTTCATGGGCGTCAGCCTTGAACGAAACTCCATCGGCTTGTATGACAACTCGCCACTGGCTTACCGTGAGTATGTCAGAGACTACGGTGAAACAACCACTGCCGCAATTTTGAATACTGGATGGTCCAAGGACAGCAGAGACAGCGCGCTCAGTCCGACAAAGGGCTCTTTTACCCGACTCAAGTTGGATGTGGGAACAGGTAGTCTTGATTACTACATGTTTGGCGCTCAATACCAGACCTATCTACCAATCGGACGTGATTACACGGTTGCATTCAACGGCTTGTTCGATTTTGGTAATAGTTACAAAACAGATTTGCCTTACCCAATTATCAAGAACGTTTACGCCGGTGGTATTGGTACCGTCCGAGGCTATTCACAAAACTCTCTCGGTCCGACTGATCCAATCACAGGTACTTACCTGGGTGGTTCCAAGCGAGTAGTGGGTAACATCCAGTTTTATCTGCCATTCCCCGGTAGCCAGCAAGATCGTTCACTACGTTGGTTCGCGTTTGCTGATGGTGGCCAAGTCTTCGGTACGGACGGCTTTGGTAACGATACGGCTATTGATTTCGGTCAGATGCGTTACTCAGCGGGTATCGGTTTATCGTGGGTTTCTCCTCTTGGGCCTTTGCAACTGTCCTTCGCAAAACCTCTGAATTCCAAACCAGGCGACAACACTCAAATTTTCCAGTTTCAAATCGGCACAGGTTTCTAGTCAGGCTTGTCGAGTCGTTTAGTGGCACAATACTAATCTGTAATTTCGTTTATCGTGAGAGTTAAATAATGGCTGCATCTTCTGTTTCCCACACTCAACTGGGTTTTTCATTTGAGGGTTTTGATCGGAAATCCCTTTTGTGGATGATCGTATTGTCATTCCTGACTTTTGCGATGGCCTTCGGTCATGTTGCGCATGCGCAAGGCTCCAAGATTGGATTCGTGAACACCGAGCGTATTTTGCGTGACTCTGCTCCGGCAAAAGCGGCACAGACCAAGATTGAAGCCGAATTTAAAAAGCGCGAAGAAGAAATCCAGAGATTAGGAAATAACCTTCGTACTGCTGCTCAAAAATTTGAAAAGGACGCTCCTGTCCTTTCTGAATCTGATCGTAACAAGCGTCAGCGTGAACTTGCAAACATCGATGCGGATTTGCAACGTAAGCGCCGTGAACTCCAAGAGGATTTCAATCGTCGTCGCAACGAAGAGTTTGCCACGATTATTGAACGCGCTAACGCTGCGATCAAGCGTATTGCTGAAAAAGATGATTACGACATGATTCTTCAGGATGCCGTGACCGTCAATCCACGCGCGGATATTACCGATAAGGTAATTCAAGCGCTTGGTACTAAATAATCAGCCCGATTCATGCCCGTCCTGTTAGACCCGGCCCGGGCACCCGTACTCTCTGAACTTCTGCGCGCAGTGCCTGGTGGGTTAGTTCAGAGCGTTGTACCCGGATCCGGACTGCACGCAGATCCCCGTATCGCTGGTTTAGGATCTTTAGCTCATGCAAGTGAGCAAGAGATCTCCTTCATTGTTCACCCCAAATATCTCGATCACTTAGCACTGACACGTGCTTGCACGGTGATCGTGCTGCCAGAAATCGAAGAGAAACTTGCTCAAACAGTGCCTGCTCCTCACTTTGCCAGGGTTGTTTGCAAGCATCCATATTTACTTTATGCTCGGATTGCGCAATGGTTTGAGTGGGCAAGGCGTCCGGCCTATGAACCTGGCATTCATCCTTCTGCCATCGTTGATCCAAGCGCGCATATAGACCCCAGTGTTTTGATTGGTCCACACGCTGTAGTGGGTGCCAGATGCACCATTGGAGCAATGTCTCAGATCGGTGCAGGTTGTGTTCTTGGAGATGATGTCGAGATCGGTGCATCTTCGATTCTTTATCCCAAAGTGACTCTTTATTATGGTGTAAGAGTTGGTGATCGTGCGATCATTCACAGTGGAGTTGTCCTCGGTGCGGACGGATTTGGCTTCGCACCCGATCCTAGCCTGTCCAAGGGTGCCTGGGGAAAAATTCCGCAACTCGGCACTGTCATCATCGGTCATGATGTCGAGATTGGTGCCAACACGACGATCGACCGAGGCGCTTTGGATAACACCATCATTTCAGACGGCGTCAAAATTGATAACCAGGTGATGATTGGTCACAACTGTCAGATTGGCGCACACACAGCAATCGCAGCATGTGCCGGGATCGCAGGATCCACCAAAATCGGATCCCGATGCACGATTGGTGGCATGACGGGTATATCTGGTCACCTTGTCATTGGGGATGATGTGCATATCTCTGGTGGTACTGGAATCATTGCCAATATTGAACAGCCAGGGCGTTACACCGGTGTTTATCCCTTTGCCGAACATAAAGAATGGCAGCGCAATGCGGCAGTTGTGTCTCAACTGTCCTCAATTCGCAAGCGTGTACGCGCGCTTGAGCGTGATTAAGAAATAGAACTCCACTTACTTTGGTCAGTGCGGCACCTTTTTTACATTTTATTTTTATGATGCGTCTAGGATAAGTTATGCAACTTGATATCAAAAGTATTCTTGACAGGCTGCCTCACCGTTACCCAATGCTGCTGATTGATCGCGTCATTGATATGGTGCCCGGCAAATCAATCAAGGCGCTTAAAAATGTCTCTATCAATGAGCCTTTTTTTACAGGCCATTTCCCGCATCACCCCGTCATGCCTGGCGTGTTGATACTTGAAGCGATGGCTCAAGCCGCAGCCATCTTTTCGTTCGCGGATGAAACCGGACTCAAGCCTAAAGACGAGGAAATCCTCTATTACTTTGTCGGTATTGACGGCGCTCGCTTTCGTAAACCCGTTTTGCCAGGTGATCAACTTCATATAGAAGTCGTGGCCGAAAGACTGGGCCGGACAATTTGCAAATACCAAGGCCATGCTTTCGTAGATGGCCAGGAAGTCGCCGAAGCTAAACTGATGTGCGCCATCAGACCCATGGAAAAATAAATGTCTGCGTTGATCCATCCAACCGCTCTTATCGATCCAAACGCTCAGCTGCACCCCTCTGTTTCGGTGGGCGCATACTCCATTGTTGGACCTGACGTTTCTATCGGCGCCCACACCATTATTGGACCTCATTGCGTGATTGATGGTCATACGACAATTGGTGAAGGGAATCATTTTTATCGATTCTGTTCTGTTGGCGGCATTCCACAGGACAAAAAATATGCGGGGGAACCCACGAGGCTTGAAATCGGCGATAGGAATATGGTCCGTGAGTATGTCACGATCAACACCGGAACCGTTCAAGATGTCGGAGTGACCAGATTGGGTTCCGATAACTGGGTGATGGCTTATGTGCATATCGCGCATGACTGTCAGGTTGGCCATCACACGATTCTTGCAAACGGCGTTCAGATGGGTGGCCATGTGCACATCGGGGACTGGGCGATTGTCGGTGGCCTAGCTGCAGTGCATCAGTTTGGCAAAATCGGTGCTCACAGCATGACTGGAGGTCAAAGCGCACTGCACATGGACATTCCTCCCTATGTGATGGGCTCTGGTAATCCATGCGTACCCGTTGGCATTAACGTCGAGGGTCTCAAACGCAGAGGTTTTAGCGCCGAATCAATTGGTGCGCTTCGCGATGCCTACAAGCTCATTTATCGCCGAGGCTTGTCATTAAGTGACGCATGTGCGGAGATTCGCGCCAGACAACAAAAGGAGCCCGCTGTCGCAGACGCGCTTCAGCCTTTGCTCGATTTCATCGAGGCGAGCACTCGGGGCATTATTCGGCCATGACTTGGCGACTCGGGCTCATTGCAGGCGAGCCTTCTGGGGATTTAATTGCCGCTCGAGCCCTCGCTGGAGTCAAGCTTGCTGATCCGGATGTTAGACCGCAAGGCATCGGCGGCCCACATTTAAAGGCTGAAGGTCTGGATGTCTGGCATCCGATGAATGAGCTTAGCGTATTTGGCTATGTGGATGCCATCAAACGCTTGCCTGCCTTGTTCAGAATCTACAGTGATGTCAAAAAACGGTGGCTGCGTGAGCCGCCGGCAGTATTTCTTGGCGTAGATGCTCCCGATTTCAATTTAAGACTTGAGCATAAACTTCGCCGTGCCGGAGTGCCGACAGTGCACTTTGTGGGTCCCTCAATCTGGGCTTGGCGTTATGAGCGGATTCATTACATACGAGAAGCGGTCTCGCACATGCTTGTCTTGTTTCCTTTTGAAGAGGCCATCTACAAAAAGGAAGGTATTCCGGTGACTTATGTCGGTCATCCCATGGCCGATGCCATCGCTCTTGAACCAGACCAGAATGCTGCTCGCATCCGACTCGGACTGGATCAGCATGCTCGCATGATCGCTATTCTGCCTGGTAGCCGCGCTTCTGAGATTAAATTAATTGCACCTCGCTTTTTGAAAGCTGCACAGCTTTTACAAAAAAAGGATCCTAATTTGCAATTCGTTGTACCAATGGTCAATGAACAAAGATCGCGAGAGTTCAAGTCTTTCCTTTCGGAAATTCCTGTTAATCATTTGCGCATTGTTTTGGCTCAGGAGCAAGCATCTGGCATTTCGGATCCTATTGCCTGGTCTGTACTTGAAGCCTGTAACGTTGCACTTGTCGCAAGCGGAACTGCGACACTCGAAACTGCGCTATTTAAAAAACCAATGGTGATTTCCTATGCCGTCTCTCCACTGGTCAGAAAAATGATGGCGTGGAAATCCGGGCAGGAGCGTCCATATTTGCCTTGGGTCGGCTTGCCCAATGTCCTGTTAAATGATTTTGTTGTCCCTGAACTCATTCAGGAAGATGCGAAACCTGAAAATCTCGCGCTTGAGATTTCCAATTTATTGAATGATCAGAACCGCTGTGATCGGATTCAAAATCGATTTATGGAAATGCATCATACCCTTAGGTGTAATACCCCTCAGAGAGTTGCAGATGCGCTCCTGTCGATTGTGCATAAACAGACATAACATTGGATGCGTCTTTCGCGATCTATGAAAAAATCAACGATTTTCGTCCAAGCCAGTCTGTTTGAAACAAATACCTCTCCTGTCCATTCAGCTGGTGTAGATGAAGCGGGCAGGGGGCCACTCGCAGGTGATGTCTATGCAGCCGCAGTTATTTTGAATACAGAGCGTCCAATTGAAGGTCTCGCTGATTCAAAAACCTTGTCTGAAAAGAAACGTATCATGCTGGCTGCGCAGATTAAATCTGAGGCCCTGAGTTGGTCTATTGCCGTGGCAACTGTTCAAGAAATTGATCAACTCAATATCCTTCAGGCGACTCTGCTGGCGATGAAACGGGCTGTCGAAGGCCTGAGTATTCAGCCAGAATTGGCTTGGATCGATGGAAATCAGTCTCCACGCTTGAATTGTCGTGTGGAAACAGTCGTGAAAGGAGACTCGCTCGTCCCTGCAATTTCAGCCGCATCCATCTTGGCAAAAACTGCGCGGGATGAGGAGCTTCAGCGTCTACACATTCTTTACCCGCAATATGCCTTTGATCAGCACAAGGGTTATGGCACCGCATTACACCTGGCACGACTTAAGCAGTATGGCCCGAGTCCAGTGCACCGACGCAGTTTCGCACCGGTGCGTGCTTGTTTGGAAAGATCATGAAACATATAGAGTCCCGTTCGAATCCTCTTTACAAGCAGTTATTCAAATGGCAATCCAGCGCTGGCAGACGGGACGAACCCATCTTATTGGAAGGTATTCATTTATGTGAGGCTTGGTTGTCTTTGGGTAAACAACCTAAATACGCTATTTTTGACGTAGAACGAACAGGTCAAGCTCATCTCTCCGCATTGATTGAAAAACTTGACCCTAACGTCTGCCTCACGATGTCTGGTTCTTTGCTCGGTAATCTTTCAAGTGTTGATACCGATCAAGGCGTCTTATTCGTGGCCCAACCAACGATCCATCCTGTCCCCGAAAAAATATCAGAATCCATTGTCATGTTGGATCGACTTCAGGATCCAGGTAATGTTGGCGCGATTTTACGCACCTGCGCTGCCGCAGGTATTAAGCGTGTATTTGCTTCCGTCGGGACCGCTGGGCTTTGGTCACCAAAAGTCTTGCGTAGCGCCCAGGGTGCCCATTTTGTCCTGAAGTTACATGAACAAGTCCATTTGATGGCAGTGACTGAGGCCTTGGCCATTCCCTTGATCGTGACCACGCTCGATGACGCCAGCGATCTCTATCAAACTGCACTTCCCAAGCATGCTGCCTGGGTTTTTGGAAATGAAGGGCAAGGGGTGGCAGATCCGCTTCTTAAACGTGCAGATATACGCATCAAAATCATGCATGATCGAGCCGTCGAATCGCTTAATGTCACGGTTGCGTCCGCAGTGTGTCTTTTCGAACAGCGGCGTCAACACACTCGACACTGAAAACTCGAGCGATCAATAGGCAGAGTGTCGATCCAGACCCACTTCTTGCAGAACTGTCGTGGAGATTTCTTCGATTGATTTTGTCGTAGTCGATAGCATTGGAATCGACTCCCTCCTCATCAATCTTTCGGCTTCGGCAACTTCGTGTCGACACTGTGGTAATGAGGCGTAAAGGCTATCAGGCCGCCTTTCGTGTCGAACCTCCATCAAGCGTTCGGGCTGAATCGTTAGACCAAACAACTTGGTGCGATAGGGCATTAATGTGGAAGGCAATGCGCCCCGGTCAAAGTCCTCGGGTATCAAAGGAAAATTGGCTGCTTTCACACCGTATTGCATCGCGAGATACAAACTCGTCGGTGTCTTGCCGCACCGGGAAACACCGATCAGAATGACGTCTGCCTGGGCAAGGCCCGAGACAAACTGCCCATCATCATGCGCCAGGCTGAAGTTAATCGCTTCGATACGATTACGATACTGGGTGGAACTGACAGCCTTATGTGACTTGCCAATTGAATGGCTGGATTTCATACCAAGATGATGCTCGAGGGGTTCCACAAATGCACCAAATAAATCCAAAAAGAGTGCGTTTGCGAGCCTGACCCTGCCCAGTACATCGGGATTAACCAAGGTTGTAAATACGATGGGCGGGTTACCCTGATCCGCTGCACATCTGTTAATGCGTTGAACGACAGAATCAGCTTTTTCAACCGAATCAATAAATGGAACACGCACCTGACGGAAGGTGACGGATTCGAACTGGGAAAGTACAGAGTGACTAAAGGTCTCCGCTGTAATACCTGTCCCATCTGAAATGATGAAAACAGTGCGTTCCGTGGCAGGCATCGTCATATGAATTGATCCGAAGTCAGTTGCTCAAGTAGTATAATGCAGCGCAACAAAAGAATTTTAGATTGTCACCCTAAGACCGGCTCAGGCCAGTTTGGTTAGCACTTGCACTTGTTGAATCCTTCTCTGAATGGGTCGCTTTGTGAGGTTTTAACCAAACTCGCTTTCTAACATTGTAAAAGGGTGACTTTCATGTCATATGTCGTGTCTTTTGAGCAGCTCCGCATGTCGGACGTTGACTCTGTCGGAGGAAAGAACGCCTCTTTAGGCGAAATGATTAGCCAGCTTTCAGATGCTGGTGTACGTGTACCAGGTGGTTTTGCTACGACCGCGCAGGCTTTTCGGGATTTCTTATCCGGTACGGGCCTGGACGAACGTATTGCAAAACGTCTTTCCACCCTCAATCCAGACGACGTCCGTGAACTGGCTCTTGCTGGCGCGGAGATCCGTCAATGGATCGTCGAGGCCCCCCTTCCTGACCAACTGAATTCTGATATCAAACAAGCTTTTGCCAAACTTGATGTGGATGGCAAAGGATCGTTCGCCGTTCGTTCGTCGGCTACTGCCGAAGACCTCCCAGATGCCTCTTTCGCAGGCCAGCAAGAAACTTTTTTAAATGTTGTCGGTATCGACGATGTGATCGACAAGATTCGTCATGTATTTGCTTCTCTGTACAACGACAGAGCGATTTCTTATCGCGTCCACAAGGGCTTTGCGCACGCAGATGTCGCTCTGTCTGCGGGTATTCAGCGCATGGTTCGCTCAGACAAGGGTAGTGCTGGCGTCATGTTCACGCTTGATACCGAGTCGGGCTTTGAAGACGTTGTGTTCATTACCTCATCGTACGGACTGGGCGAAACAGTTGTTCAAGGTGCAGTCAATCCTGATGAGTTCTACGTATTCAAGCCTACGCTTGCCACCGGACATTACGCAATCGTGAATCGTCGTATCGGTTCTAAATTGATCAAAATGGAATTTGATCCGCAAAGAACTGAAGGTCGAGCGGTTCGAACTGTTGATGTACCCGTTTCCGAGCGTAATCGTTTCTCTCTCACGGATGACGAGGTGACTGAGCTCGCACGCTATGCAGTAATTATCGAAAAGCATTATCAGCGACCCATGGACATTGAATGGGGTCGTGATGGTGTGGACGGAAAAATCTACATCCTTCAGGCAAGACCGGAAACCGTCAAATCCCAACAATCCAATGGCGATGTCCAGCAACGTTACCGTCTTAAAGCAACGGGGCAGGTCATTGTGACAGGACGTGCGATCGGTCAGAAAATCGGTTCAGGACCTGTGCGAGTTGTCAGCGATCTATCTGAAATGGACAAAGTCCAGCCAGGCGATGTGTTGGTCACTGACATGACAGATCCGAATTGGGAGCCCGTCATGAAAAGAGCCTCCGCAATTGTCACCAATCGCGGCGGACGAACATGTCACGCCGCGATTATTGCCCGTGAGCTTGGTATTCCTGCCGTAGTAGGGTGCGCCGATGCGACCGACAAACTCAAAGAAGGTCAGCAGGTCACCGTCTCCTGCGCCGAGGGTGATGAAGGGCGAATCTATGATGGACTCATCGAGACAGAAATCGAGGAAGTCACTCGGGGAGCCATGCCCGATGTCGGGCTGAAAGTCATGATGAACGTTGGCAACCCCCAACTTGCGTTCGATTTTTCACAAATTCCCAATCATGGAGTCGGTCTTGCACGTTTAGAGTTCATTATCAACAACAATATTGGTATCCATCCAAAGGCAGTTCTGGACTATCCCAATGTAGACGCTGAACTCAAAATTGCAGTTGAATCCGCCGCAAGAGGACATGCGAGCCCTCGTGCGTTCTTTGTTGAGAAGCTCGCAGATGGAATTGCGACAATCGGTGCCGCGTTTTATCCAAAACCTGTCATTGTCAGACTCTCGGACTTCAAGTCCAACGAGTACCGTAAATTAGTCGGTGGTTCTCGTTACGAGCCCGAAGAAGAAAATCCAATGTTGGGCTTCAGGGGTGCATCGCGTTACATTTCTGCAGATTTTGCAGAGTGTTTCAAAATGGAATGCGAAGCCCTTAAACGTGTGCGAAACGACATGGGCCTGACAAACGTCGAAATAATGGTTCCATTCGTACGAACCGTTAAGCAAGCCGAGCGCGTGATACAGCTGTTAGCCTCTCACGGACTGGTTCGTGGTGAAAACGGCCTGCGGATCATCATGATGTGCGAGGTCCCATCAAACGCCATTTTGGCTGAACAGTTCCTCGAGTATTTTGACGGTTTCTCGATTGGTTCAAACGATATGACCCAATTGACTTTAGGCTTGGACCGTGACTCAGGGATGGAGCTTCTTGCAACTGATTTTGACGAACGAGACGATGCCGTCAAATTCATGCTTAGACGTGCCATTCAGGCGTGTTTGAAAGCTGGCAAATATGTTGGTATTTGTGGCCAAGGCCCGAGTGACTACGCAGATTTTGCAATCTGGCTCAAAAATGAAGGGATACTATCGATGTCGCTCAATCCTGACACCGTTGTAGAAACCTGGAAAAAGCTGGCTGTCTGAGAACTGTTTGTAAAAATAAGCTAGTTCATCTGAAGCAATAGCCCGTTCTGTTTAGAACGGGCTTTTTTTAATCACGCGTACGAGTGTCGTGCTTCATCAGGCGTTCTTTTTCCCGTGCCCAGTCTTTTTCTTGCGCAGCATCGCGCTTGTCATGTAGTTTTTTGCCTTTACCCAGACCGAAATCCAACTTGATACGTCCGTTTTTGAAATGAAGGTTGATGGGAACCAACGCATAGCCGCGTTGTTCAACTTTACCAATCAACTTGCTGATTTCCTCTGCTTTGAGCAGTAGCTTCCGTGTCCGCATTGCATCCGGATGAATATGTGTAGAAGCTGAATGCAAGGGGCTCACATGCATACCAAGAAGCCATAGCGCGCCGTCAAGCACGACAACATAACTTTCTTTCAGTTGCGCACGCCCCGCACGAATGGCTTTCACCTCCCAGCCTTGCAGCACGAGACCAGCCTCAAATCGCTCCTCGATGGTGTAATCGTGGAATGCCTTCCGGTTTTCAATAATACTCATATGTTTCCTGCGTCATTGACGCATATGCAACAAAAACAAACCGTTTCAGAGCGACAAACTCGCCTAAACTGTCCAAAACACTCAATCATAACGAATAATAGTTAAAATTCTGGTTACTAATTATTTCTATAAACAGACACAACTGGCCTGAGCATATATAGGGCTATAGATACAAGTCGATACCGGGCTGCCATGGTTTTTTCCTCGCTTGTTTTTTTGTACCTGTTTCTGCCCATCTGCCTCATTATCTACTATTTGATTGGTTCGAGGATTCGCAGCGCGGCTGAATCCGCGTCATCAGGGATTAAAGGTCATGCTACTCAGGCTCAAAACCTGATTCTGATTGCTGCAAGCTTCTTTTTCTATGGTTGGGGCGAACCCATTTGGGTCGGAATGCTGGTCGCCAGCTCATTTGTTGGATGGCTAGTTGGCCTCTGGGTAGAGCGATCACAAACGATGACGGGCAAAAAAATAGCGGTTTTTTTTGCTGTTCTCTCCAATCTTGGCTTACTCGCCATATTCAAATACAGCGACTTTATCGTTGAAAACATCAACTATGCGTTCGTGACAGGTTTAAACAATCCAGGTTTCGCATTACCGATCGGGATTTCTTTTTATACCTTTCAGATCCTTTCCTATGTTGTTGATGTTTATCGCGGGGAGGTGAGGGCACAACGTCGCTTTCTGGATTTTTTGTTGTATGTCAGTCTTTTTCATCAGCTTGTCGCGGGTCCGATCGTTCGCTATGTGCATATCGCTCATGAGATTAATCACAGGATTCATACTTGGAGGGACTTTAGCCTAGGTTTACACCGCGTTTGCGTTGGATTATTCAAAAAGGTTTTTATCGCGAACGTTGCTGGAGAATGGGCTCAGCGAACATTAGGCGGAGATTTGTCGACGTTATCTATGGCGGATGCCTGGCTGGGTTTGATGATGTTTACGATCCAGATTTACTTTGATTTTTCTGCTTACTCTGACATGGCGATCGGATTGGGAATGATGTTTGGTTTTCACTACCGGGAAAACTTCAATTACCCCTATATCGCTAAAACCGTCACTGATTTTTGGCGTCGCTGGCATATTTCACTGGGTACTTTTTTCAGAGATTATGTCTATATTCCACTTGGCGGGAATAAAACCTGGGCCTATCGCAATTTGTTCATTGTGTGGGCTTTGACGGGCTTTTGGCATGGTGCAAGCTGGAATTTCATGCTTTGGGGACTTTATTTTGGTGTATGGATTGCTCTCGAGCGACTTTTCATTGAACGTCTGCTTAGCGTTTTACCTAACGTGATGAGTCATTTTTATCTCATGATGATTGTCACCCTTGGCTGGGCACTTTTTTACTTCACTGATTTTTCTCGGTTAACCACGTTTTTGGAAATTCTTTTCGGACTGACTCAAACAACGCGAATGGGCTCCACTACATTAGATGATTTGTCGTCACACGCTCTTTGGCTGTGTATTGCAATCCTTTGGTGTATGCCTGTGAGCGAATGGTTGCAATCAAAATTTCAACAGCTGCGTTTTGATCATTGGCGTCCCGTCACTCAAGCTATTGTGTTGCTGACAACAGATTTATCCTTACTCATATTATCCACGGCACTTTTAGTCGGTCAGAGCTACAACCCTTTTTTATATTTCCGTTTTTAGCCATGGCTGAGCCCAGTAAACCCTCCAACCTGTCGACACAGACACATTACATATTTCACGCCTCGTTTGTGATCGTGTTAATGACGATTGTTGGTGTGATTTTTATGCTGACCTTGCGGTCGAATAAAAATATTTCTGAGCTTGAAAATCGGCGGCTTGCTTCTTGGCCTGTTTTTTCAATTGAATCGCTTCTGGATGGTCAATACACCAGAAGTATCGAGACCTATTTGGCAGATCATTTCCCTGCACGACATTATTTCAACGAGGCCGCTTTTGCAATCCGAGCACACCGAGGTCTGCACTTCGGTGATCGAGTTATACAAGTCAAGGGTGCCGAAACCGGATTCGAGGATGTCACACAATGGGCGAGTGCACCCGAAATCGATCCGACTCCAAACCTTGAACTTGATACTGAAACTGAAGCTGCGGCAAAAGCCGAAGTGAACACTGAGCCTGAAAAAACAATCGAAAATGAAGTCAAAGATGAAAATAAACTGACTCACATTCAAGAATCAAGTCCTGACATTGTTTCAAACAACACAAACGAAAATAATGACATAAATTCTGATCAGGCTTTAAATACAGCGAAGCTTGATGACACACAGCCACTTGAAAAAAGCGTATCAGAGACATCCGTAGCTCACCAGAATGTCACGACGAATGTGGAGAAAATCGAAACTATTCAATCAGCAAACATCGTTACGACAAACGACCCAGTTAAGCCGGTGGCCGAGATTCAAGCACGCTCAGAGCCAGCTCCAGCCACTGCACCTTCAATACCGGCTCCAGCATTGCCACCAACACCTGCACCCTCTGCACCCTCTGCACCCTCTGCACCACCTGTACCGCCTGCCAAGGCTGCAGCGCCCTTACCATCCGCATCATCCGCGGCAAACCAAACCCAACACAATAAGCCGTTGAATGTTGTGGGAGGTGTTCTTTTGCATGATGGCCAGGCATTATTCATGTTTCAGGGGACTGACCGAGGCGCTCAAGGCTATGCCAATGCAGTGAATACTTGGGTCGAACTGATCGCCAACAAACGACCTGGGATGACCGCGACAGTGGTGGTGACGCCCACGAGTAGTCATTTTTATTTACCCCCCGCTGCGCGCGCACGCACAACATCCGAATCCAAAAATTTGGCTGCAATGAAAGCCGCGCTACTTCCTGAAGTGCGATTTGCAGACGTCATTTCTGAAATGGAAGGCCATCAAGATGAAGGTTTATTTTATAAATCTGACCATCACTGGACCGGACTTGGTGCTTATTATGCATATCGTGCATGGGCAAAAGCTGTTGGCGTGACACCGCTGGATTTATCTGCATTTGATAAACGTTCGGTCCCGGGCGTAGCTGGATCCTTTTGGAGTCTGACCCAGGCACCGGAGTTGCGAAATGCGGATAAGGAGTCTTATTACTATGTTCCGACTACAGTGACATTTGATGGGACGCAATATACTGGGCCACAGCAGAAAACACCAGTTCCACAACCTTTCTTTGCGGAAAAGAGCAGGGGTTATATCGTTTTTCTAGGCGGAGATATACCTTTGCTAGTATCCAATACGAATGCTGGTACCGGACGTACTGCCTTAGTGATTAAAAACTCATACGGTAATGCTTTTGCGCCTTATTTATTACCTCACTTTGATCGTGTAGTCGTGCTTGATTACAGATATGTTTCTCGCAATATTCAGGATATCGTGGATACCTTTGGAGTAACGGATCTTGTTTTTGTCAACGCCACCATTACCGCGAACTCGGGCGCTCATCAGGAAAGAATGCGTCAGGTTGCCCGAGGCAGTTCTACGGCTTGGCTCACCGAGGCTGAAAAACGCCGCATCAAACAGCAAGAAGACGCTGCAAACAAAGTACAAGCTTCCACGTCTGCCAGTGGGGCTGCACAATAAGCTTTGATTCATCAGGAGAATACTATGCCCATGACTCTGTCTACTTCTATAACACCACCATTGTTCAAGGCTGGACGTAGTGTTTTCGTTTGTCTGCTCACTTGCCTGAGCTTTACCATGGCATCATGCGCTCAGTCAGAACGTTCACCATCGAGCAATATCTCTGGTCAAACGTCCAGCGAGGATGTTCAAACTCAATCTCCAAAATTACCTACTGGTCCACGTCCGACGAGCGGCCTGTTATTGGTGCCAGGTGACCGTATTGTGTGGCTCGGTGATAGCATCACCGCAGCGCACACCTATGGACGTTACGTAGAAACATTTTTTCTTCTCAGAAGACCGGATCTGAATTTAACGTTTATTAATGCTGGCATCGGTGGTCATTCGGCATTGAATGGTCTGAATCGACTCGATCAAGATGTCTTATCTCAGCGCCCATCTGTCGTGGTTGTGAATTTCGGAATGAATGACGCAGCCTATCCCGCGGGTAGCCCTCATGCCGCTTTCATACAGAATATCGATGCGATTATCCAGCGTCTTAGACAGGGCGGTGTCCAACGCATTATTTGGGTGGAGCCTACGCCCGCACATACTGCAGGGGTGCCCGCACAGTCAAAGCTTGTGGATAGGCAAAGACAACTCGAGCGCTTAGTCTCTGAAATGAGAAACCATCCAGTGCGCTCGGATGTCATTAAAGTCCAATGGCATGATCAAATGAAGCTTGCGTTGAATTCAGCCGCTTCCAGGCCAGATTTCAAATTGATCCCAGATCGTATCCACCCCAGTGCTGCTGGCCATGCAATCATGGCTGTCGAGTTTTTAAGACAAATTGGTGCAGATCTCGAACCTGCTGTGATAGAGAGCACTCTTCGCAACTCAAGCCTTGAAACAGAGTTTAGACTCGCAGGTGCAGACACTAAAAAAGTACAAAAAATTCGATCGACAATGGATCGTTCAGGAGGCGCGAGTGTTGATATCTCAACTGCCTTGCCACCTGTCCCCATGCTGTACAGTGCAGACCAAACCAAATTATTAGGGAATCAGTCACTGGAGGCACTCAGAGGACTGACCTGGCGGATTAAAGGTCTGGAGCAGAATGCCCGCTACGCTATACAGATTGACGGGTTTAATATTGGTCGCTACACAGGAGCAGAATTAGCGAAAGGAGTCGACATCATGCCCAGCGATGTCAACAGGAAGACTCTCTCTGTCGCTGCAAAAAGAGAACTCGAGGCTTGTACTTTAAAAGATCAGTATGTGTTTTTGAATGACTTCGAGTGTCTTTTTGATATGCTCTATCAAAAGGATCAGTTACGAATGCTGATGCGGCCCGATCGCGTGAGAGACTTGCCGGATTTTGGCACAATCAGATTGTCCACTTATACGAACTTTACCAATAACTGGATTGATTCCTCGAGTCGCGCCATCACCGAACGTGCATTACAAATCAGAAAAACACCACATACGCTTTCTGTTATTCCTGCGCGCTGACAGGGTCATTTTTGAGACTCGGCTTGGGGATCATGATCATTGTGCCAGGCTGCAAAATGATCCCCATCCTGAGGTTGTTCATTTGACGCGTTCGGTTGATATCGACCTGCCATTGTTTGGCTAAAGCCTCGAGTGTTTGTGGACTTTTTACAATGACAGATCGCCACTGAGAAAGTGCTTGGTCGTATTGTTGATAATTTTCTTCGAAACGTTTGACTTTATTGACTGGCAAAAGAATTTTTTGATTTTTTTCAGCAGGAATGACTGTTTTATTAAACGCTGGATTGAGATCAACGAATTCGTCATTCGATATTTCCGCAAGCTTAAGCACAACATTGATATCAATGGCCCTTGGCACCGAGATCAACGAAAAATAGGGTGTATTGGGTATATCTGGCAAGGTCACTTTGTAGGTTGAGGGATTTTCTATGATTTTGCGCAGCGCTAAAAGCTTGGGCACAAAAATCATGGTTTCGATTGGCATTTTCAAATTCAGATAATTGGTCGGAATTTTTCTTCGCTGATTGTTCTCAATGGCTTTGGACATGTTTCCAGGTCCCCAGTTGTAAGCAGCCAATGCGATGTGCCAGTCACCGAATTTGGTATGAAGCTCTTGCATCAGATCCAAGGCGGCCTCTGTTGAGCGGACGATGTCTCTACGCTCATCTTCGAACGGAGTATGCAGTAAATTGAGGTGCCTTGCCGCGACAGGCATCAAACCCCATAAACCAGCAGGATTGACACCTTTGCCACGGCGCACATTAAAACTACTCTCTAAAAAAGGCAGCAGAGCGATCTCTGTCGGCATATTGCGCTTTTTAACTTCTTCAAGCACAAAGTAAAGATAGGGTTTAGCAAGCGTCAAGGTTTCTTGAAAATGGTTTCCGCTGGCAGAATATTGTTGAATCTGCTGAGCCACCATAGGGGACTCCAAGGGTGCCAAAGCGAAGCCTTGGCGCATTGAGGTCCAAATACTGACGTATTGTTTTGGTATTTGAGTCTGTTGTGATTCAAAGTCGTCAGCAGCCGATTGCCCAAGATAGGCGCAACCAGTCAACACGATCAGAAAGCAAAACAAGCCAGATATGAAAGCTTTGTTGGTGTTCAACAAGCGAGAGGCAGCGATCGTACAAGCGCGAAGTGCGCGGTTGAGCATGTAAAAACTCATGTGGTTCAGCCCTTATTCAAGCTGAAAGACGCTCCCTAAGACTAACGTCTAACGGTAAAATCCTGACATTCTAGCTAATAGTGATCAATAATGCATTCCGTAGAGCGATCCGTCCTGGTGCCGCATAGCGCCAGCCAAATGTTTGATCTGGTGGCGGATGTTGAAAAATATCCTGAATTTATGCCTTGGTGTGGTGGGGCTTCCGTGTCTGCGCGAGATGAGAAGGGCATGCAGGCATCGATTACGATTTCCCTGGCAGGCATCAAGCAAACCTTTACTACACGTAACACGCATGAATATCCAACATGTATCGAACTCGAGCTTGTGGATGGACCGTTTTCTGTGCTCAAAGGTAAGTGGCAGTTCCTTGCACTTTCAGAAGATGCCTGTAAGGTACTGTTTACATTGAATTATGCATTTTCAAATCGTGCATTAGAAACGCTTGTCGGACCGATTTTCAATCGAATTGCTACCAGTTTCATCGACTCTTTTACTCAACGCGCTCAGGTGTGTTTCGGCGAATGAGTCCTTTAGATTCCTCTTCTTTTGAACCTGATGGCGTACGCCTATCGATTGTGTACTTTCCGGAAGGGGGAATTTGGCGTCGACAGCTGTCACTGCCTGCCGGTTCCTCGATCCAAGACGCGCTAGAGATTTCCGGATTTTTTACAGACTTTCCGTCGAAATCATTTGAAAATATTTCCGTTGGAATCTTTGGTCAGCACCTGACACTTCAGCACCGACTCGCGGACAATGACCGCATTGAAATTTATTCTCCATTGCGTGTTGATCCTAAAATTGCCAGACGCCGGCGCGCCGCGCACAGAGAAAAAGTCAGAAATATTAAAAAGAAAATGCCCGTGAATGATCTGACACAATCATGAAAGTGCATCGTTGAATGAGCCCCGTAGCTTTAAACCAAGGAAGTCGCAATGGATATTGAGCTCAGCGAAGATCAAGAAGCCTATGTCAATGTTGCAAAAAATTTTGCCCGTGACGTTCTCGCGCCTGGAGCGGCGCAATGGGATGAGCAAGAAATATTTCCACGTCAAGCATTCACACAGGCCGGTTCGCTTGGTTTTTGCAGTCTTTACGCATCAACGGAAATCGGGGGGCTGGGTCTTTCAAGACTCGACGCGAGTCTTGTCTTTGAAGAAATGGCCAGAATTGATCCTTCCACCACTGCCTTCTTAACTATTCACAACATGGCGACCTGGATGGTGGGTGAGTGGGGCTCAGAAAATTTGTGTCGGACATGGGGTTCTGCTCTATCAACCGGTGAAAAGCTCGCTTCGTATTGTTTGACAGAGCCCGGTTCGGGTTCAGACGCTGCTTCTCTCAGAACAACAGCGACACTGAGTCAAGGACGATATATTCTTAACGGCTCCAAAGCCTTTATTTCAGGTGCTGGCGAAACTGATTTACTCATCGTCATGGCGCGCACAGGCACAGAAGGCGCGCGTGGAATCTCCGCTTTCGCAGTTCCTGCAGATTCAACTGGGATCACTTACGGTCGCAAAGAACGCAAAATGGGGTGGAATAGCCAAAGCACACGTGCCATCACTTTTGATCAAGTCGAAATTCCTTGCGACTATCTTCTGGGAGAGGAGGGTGAAGGATTCAAAATCGCCATGCGTGGTCTTGACGGTGGCCGTATCAATATTGGCACCTGTTCAGTGGGAGCAGCTCAAGGCGCAATTGATACCGCGCGTGACTACATTCAAAATCGGCATCAGTTCAAGCAACCGTTGAGTAGTTTTCAAGCTCTGCAATTCAAATTCGCTGATATGGTGACTCACACAGTCGCAGCCCGTCAAATGGTTCGTCTGGCTGCATGCAAACTAGATGCAGGATCGACTGATGCCACGACGTATTGCGCCATGGCAAAAAGATTTGCGACCGACATTGGCTTTGCCGTTTGCCTGGATGCGCAGCAGTTATTAGGTGGCTATGGATATCTCAAGGACTATCCGCTGGAAAGACTGGTCCGCGACACACGCGTGCATCAAATCCTCGAAGGCACCAACGAAATTATGCGCGTCATCATCGCGCGCCAACTATTGGAAAAAGGTGGAGACTTGAAATGAATGCTGTCGCACAGGACTTAGTCCTTTTTGAAGAGCTCGATTGCGCTGGAGGCCAGTTGATCGGTGTCGCGCAACTCAACGCCCCCAAAACTCTCAATGGACTGTCTTTGGACATGACCCGATTACTGAGCCATCAGCTTCAGGAGTGGTCGCGAAATCCTAAGGTCGTGGTTATTGTTTTGCGAGGCGCTGGCGACAAAGCCTTTTGCGCCGGTGGTGACTTGCATGCGCTTCATCACAGCATGATGCAAAATCAATCAGGCGATCCCGTTCAAAACAAGTACGCAGGCACCTTTTTCGCAGAAGAATACGCTCTTGACTACTTGATCCATACCTACCCAAAACCTATTTTGGTTTGGGGCGACGGTATCGTGATGGGGGGTGGTATGGGACTCATGATGGGAGCCAGTCATCGCGTCGTGACTGAGACAACCCGCATGGCTATGCCTGAAATTTCGATTGGATTGTTTCCCGATGTGGGGGGGACGTGGCTCTTGAACAGACTCCCTGGAAACGCCGGTTTGTTTCTCGGACTCACAGGCGCTCAGCTTGGCGCAAATGATGCACTATTCGCCGGAATGGCCGATTATCACGTGAGACGCGATTTGTACACCAAGCTTCTGGAATCGCTGACCCAGCAGCCTTGGGATGAAACTCTCTCGGGCGTAGGTCTCAGAAATATTCATGATCAGTTACATGTTTTACTTGCTGAACTTTCCAGCGAGCCAGACACCACCATTCAGCCCTTGCAGAATCATCTTCCACTGATTCGACGGTTATGTAGCGGAGAGGATCTGAACAGGATTGTGAGCAACATCCTGAGTCTCGCAGATCATCCGGATCCTTGGCTGCAGCGCGCGGCTAAAACATTGGCACAAGGCTCACCAGGATCCGCCAGAGTGACTTTTGAATTGTTGAAACACAACAAACTTCTCTCTTTAGCGCAGGTTTATCGCGTGGAGTGGGTAGCTGGACTCATGGCTGCGGCACATGGCGATTTTGCCGAAGGCATTCGCGCTTTACTTATCGACAAAGATAAACAACCTAAATGGAATCCCTCGACCATCGCAGAAGCGGATGAAAAATGGGCACAGAAATTCTTTACACTTCCTTTTGCTGAAGATCAACATCCTTTGTATCGCCTGGGAGATACTGTATGAGCAAGATTGCGTTTATCGGACTCGGCAACATGGGTGCCCCCATGGCTGCCAATCTTTTGAAAGCGGGTCACACTCTGAAAGTATTTGACTTACTTGCTCAGTCTGTTGAAAAACTGACTGCGTTGGGTGCGCATGGCGCGTCATCCGCTGTCGAAGCCGTGGATCAGGCGGAGTTTGTGATCACGATGCTTCCCGCCAGTAAACACGTTGAATCGCTCTATCTTGGCGAAGACGGTTTGCTGAATCATTGCCCCAAAAACGCTTTAGTGATCGACTGCAGCACGATCGCCGCGGAGAGTGCCCGGCGGGTCGCGAAAGCTGCGGCACAATCAGGCCTTTGCATGATCGACGCGCCGGTTTCGGGAGGGACAGGTGGAGCGATCGCTGGCACCTTAACCTTTATCGTCGGTGGTGATGCCCAGGATCTTGCTCGAGCCAAACCTATTTTAGAAAAAATGGGGAAAAATATTTTCCACGCGGGCACTGCGGGTGCCGGACAAGTCGCAAAGATCGCCAATAACATGCTCCTTGGCATCGCAATGGCAGGCACTGCCGAAGCACTAGCACTAGGCGTGGCGAATGGTTTGGACCCCAAAATCCTGTCTGAAATTATTTCAAAGAGTTCAGGATGCAATTGGTCTGTAGAAAAATACAACCCATGGCCCGGGGTCATGGAAAATGTACCTGCATCGAAAGGCTATGCGGGGGGATTTGGCGTAGACCTCATGCTGAAGGATTTAGGGCTCGCATCCGAGGCTGCCATGAGCTCAGGCTCGGTCATTGCGCTTGGAGAACTCGCGCGAAATCTTTTTGCTATGCACAGCGCGCACGGCCATGGCCATCTGGACTTTTCAAGCATTGTGAATCTCATCAAAAAAGATTGATGAATGATTGGTTGCTTGCAAACTACCTCGTAGCGTATGGCAGCGAAGCAATTTCGATCGCCGGACCATTGGCCGATGCGACTCTGAGCTGCTGACGATCGAATGCATCAAAAGTCGTTTCGAACAATAGCCACTGCGTTGGTCCATCAGTAGAAGACAAATTCGCCACGTTGATCAGCCGACCACAAGGCTGATCATCCTGCGCGGCATCAAATATATCCATTCCGGGGAATAGCTCGAGCGCATCATTTTTTGTCACGCATCCAAGCGCCATCCGCTTTTTGACGGTACCGCGGTAATGACTTCTCGCCACAATCTCTTGACCGGGATAACAGCCCTTAGTGAAACTTACACCACCAATCAGCTCAAGATTGAGGGTTTGCGGGATAAATAAATCTTGTGTCCTTGACTCAATCCAAGGCAGTCCAAGCTGAATATCCTGACAAGCCCAACTCTCAGGGGAACCAATCGCCATTTCTAACTTCAATTGTTTTAAGTGATCAACATGATCTTGGTCCGCAATCCACCACCAACGATTGACTGTCGTGTTGTGTTGACCATCCCCGGTAGAGCTTGGCGCTGCAATCCAGATTCCCGTTGGGCCGTGAAGCGTCTCCCAGGCGGACTCGGGCAGTGGATGACCCAACTGCGAAACAAGCGCGGATCGGTCAGAGGAGGGGGCAGTCACGCCTGCCACATAAGCTTGCGCAGCTTGCAAAGTAAGCTTTGAACGCAGGATGAACATGGATAAACGCTTGAGGACAGGTGTGAGAATGTCCGCTCTCATCATGCCGCGTACAGTCGGGACATGATCAATATCTGGCATTTGTCCGAGGACCATGGTCGCGAGCAGACGTCCCTGGGCAGTGCAATAACCTGCAAGACGCGATTGTCCAACTCCGGGAGACACAATATCGTTGGTCAGTTGTCCTTGCAAAAAAGTCAAAGCGTCTTGTCCTTTTGCCTCAAACACAGCCAGAGAATCCAGAGGATATACAGTTACCAAGGTTTGAGCCGCTGAATCTTCAGATGGGATCAGAGAGAAAAAGGGATGCATGATGCCTCAGAATACGTCGTCTGTAAGAAATCTTTAATAAAATTCAAGATATCTTTGATTGAGAAAAAATGAACGCGTTGAAATCGATCAGGACGAGAACGAAACCGGCCTTCAACATATTAAACTGTCAGACTTATGAATGCCGTGAATAAACTATTCCTGTATGTGGTCTTGCCCATCTTGCTCGTCATCGCCGCAGCGATTGGTGCGGCTTATATTTGGGTAAACAAACCACTGACATTACCCGCGCCAAAGGTCGATGTCCTGGTTCCCAAAGGTGCCACCCCCGCATCAATCGCCTCCCAAATCAATCAAGCTGGAGTGTCGCTGAACTCCGCCGCTTTTGTTTTAATGGCGCGCCTGACTGAACTAGACACCAAGCTCAAGGCGGGTGGTTACCAGTTGGTCCAGGGAGACAGCCCACTCAAGATATTGCGCCGTATGGCTCAGGGTGATGTCACCTCCAGACAGATCACAATCGTCGAAGGCTGGAATCTGCGACAGATCCGTGCCGCACTTGCTCAGCATCCTGATATCAAACAAAGTATTCAGGGTGTGACAGATGCAGACCTCACCACCCAAATTGGAGTAGACGCTCCCTATGCGGAAGGATTATTTTTTCCGGATACATATATATTTCCGATCGGTACGACAGATCTTGAAATTCTGCAGCGTGCCGCGCGAGCCCAACAACAAATTCTGGAGCGTGCCTGGTCAGCTCGGCAGGAAAACCTACCACTAAGATCCCCTTATCAGGCGCTTATTTTGGCATCTATTGTTGAAAAAGAAACCGGAAAAGCCTCGGATCGCGCTCGCATTGCTGGTGTGTTCGTCAACAGACTCAGGCTGAATATGCCGCTTCAAACTGACCCGACCGTGATCTATGGAATGGGAGAAAACTATGATGGAAAAATCCGCAAAAAGGATCTTCAGACTGACCACGCGTGGAACACCTACACAAGAGGGGGACTGCCCGTCAGTCCCATCGCAAGCGTTGGACAAGCATCTTTGCACGCCGCCTTGAATCCGGAAAAGCACGAATTTTTATATTTCGTCTCCAAAGGGGATGGCAGCAGCGCATTTGCAAAAACGCTCCCCGAACATAATAAGAACGTTTCTCAGTACATCTTAGGCCGTAAACCATGACGCGTATTTCACGAGGCGTTTTTTTGACTTTCGAAGGCGTTGATGGCGCAGGCAAGAGTACGCATGTCCAATGGGCGGTTGAGCAACTAAAAGCTCGGGGGTTAAACGTTGTGTCGACTCGGGAACCTGGTGGCACTCCAATAGGTGAAAAATTGCGTGAGCTTCTTTTAAAAGAAGCAATGGGGCTCGAATGCGAGACGCTTTTGATGTTCGCCGCCCGTGCCCAGCATATTCAGGAAGTCATTCGACCGGCGCTCGAGGCAGGCCACTGGGTCGTTTGCGATCGATTCACGGATGCCACGTTTGCCTATCAAGGTGGCGGCAGGCAACTCGGCGTCGCCCGGATTGCCGAGCTTGAAAAGTGGGTGCACCCCGACTTGCAGCCCGATTGCACCTGGTTATTTGACGTACCGCTTGAGGTGGCCCGTGAGCGCCTGGACCGCACACGCGAGAAGGATCGCTTTGAACAAGAAGCGAATGCCTTTTTTCTGCGTACCCGAGAGGTCTATTTATCTCGTGCCGCGCAATATCCTGAACGTTTTACCGTGATCGACAGCACAGCCCCCATTGAGGAAGTCAGACTTCAGCTCACCCAAACTCTCAACACCATGATTGCCCGGAGCCAACAAGCCTGATGCAACCCCATTTTTTGCCTTGGCACACAGAGGTTGCGCGCGCATGGCTCAGTGCTCAAGAGCGTTTCGCGCACGCATGGCTCATCCACGGACTCGCTGGCATTGGCAAAAGAGAGTTTGCGTTTGCTGCGGCCGCCTCACTGCTTTGTGAAGCGCCCGTTCAAGGATTGGCCTGCGGACAATGTCTGGCATGTGGATGGATTTCCAGAGGAAACCATCCAGACCTGAAACGCATTCGGCCTGAAGCCGTGGCGCTTGAAGAGGGCGTGGAATCCGGGGGTGAGGATGAAGCGATTGGTACCGAAGATGTGGCAGTCAGTGAACCCGGAGGGTCAAGCAGCAAACGAGCACCGTCCAAGGACATACGCGTCGAACAGATCCGAGCACTGGAGCCATGGTTCCACAATGCGACCCACCGTGGTGGTTGGCGCGTCGCACTGATCTATCCTGCTGAAGCGCTCACCACGATTTCCGGTAATACGTTGCTGAAAGTCTTGGAAGAACCACCTGCCTCGACCATTTTTCTATTGGTCGCGGATGCACCTGACCGGCTACTGCCGACCTTGCTTTCTCGTTGTCGCCGCCTTCCCTTGGCTTCGCCAAGCACAGCCATTGCCCGGCAGTGGCTTGAAAGCAAAGGAGTGAAAAACGCCGCTGAATGGCTGGCGGCATCCGGTGGTGCTCCATTGCTCGCCAAGCAACTTGCCGATACCGAGATGAGTCCATGTCCTGAATGGATATTGGAGCTTTTGGTCTTGTTCGTAAAAGGGCAAGCACCAGACTTGGGCAATATGGCGGATAAGCTTTCAAAAAACAATCCATCCTCTTGGCTTGATGCGCTGCAACGTCTGGCGATCGATCTGAATTTGTGCGCGCACGGTTTAACGTGCCGCTATTTTCCAAAGCAACAACCTCAACTGGACTTGATCGGAAAACGTAGTGGAACAGTTCAAATGACACAGCTCTCAAGCTGGCTGAATGAACAAAAGCGCGTGGCTGGTCATCCACTCAACGCAAAGCTCTTTGCGCAATCTGTGCTTCAGCGCGTGTCGCTGGCCTGCCTGTCAAAACCCTCCGGAACCAAATAATGTTTGTCGACTCTCACTGCCACGTCAACTTTCCAGAACTTGCGGCACAAATGCCTGACATTCTGCAGAAAATGAACACTAACAGCGTGGGTAAAGCGCTTTGCGTCAGTGTCAACCTTCCTGACTGGCCTGATCTGATCAACCTAGTCGAGCAACACGAGGCGCTTTATGCATCGGTTGGCGTGCATCCAGACTATGAAGATACGATTGAACCCACTGTGGAAGACCTCGTCGAACGTAGCCATCATCCAAAAGTGATTGCAATTGGTGAGACAGGCCTGGATTACTACAGACTGTCAGGTGACCTGAGCTGGCAACGGCAGCGCTTCAGAAGGCACATTCAGGCAGCGAAACAAACAAAACTCCCGCTCATTATCCACACCCGTGCCTCTTCTGAAGACACATTGAACATCATGAGAGAAGAGGGGGCACAAGAAGCGCGTGGCGTGATGCATTGTTTTACGGAAAGCTGGGAAGTTGCGCAGGCATCCATGGATATGGGGTTTTACATTTCGTTTTCGGGCATCGTCACTTTCAAAAAAGCCACTGAGCTTCAAGAAGTCGCACGCCGCATGCCTCTGGACAGGATTCTGATTGAAACCGACTCTCCATATTTAGCTCCCGTCCCACACCGAGGCAAACTCAACGATCCCTCAAAGGTCATTCATGTTGCCGAAATGCTGGCGTCTCTTCGAAATGTTAAAGTCAGTGAAATTGAAGAAGCATCGACATTAAATTTCTTTAATTTATTCAATAAGATAAAACATTAAATTAATGTTTTTTATTTAATTAGATTTATTTAATAAATAATTTAAATTTAATACATAATACATTGATTTTAATGACTAAATATTTTTAATATATCCGGATTTTATATGTCAACCATTCGCTTACTCAATTTTGCGCAAAAAATATTCGCCGCGTTCCTGATATTCAACGCCTCAGGCTTACTTTTTACGCAAACTGCTCAAGCCGCAGACCCTAAGGACTTTTGGTTTTACATCATTAACGATCGGGATTCGCAACTCAAAGAACTGCTGCGCAGTGGCATGGATCCAAACAGAAAAAGCCCGAATCAGCAGACACCCCTGACAATGGCCGCAAGAGAAAACTCCTGGAGAGCCTTTGATGTCTTGCTTGCCAGCCCAAAGATAGATGTCAATCTACCGAACGCATACAACGAGACACCCTTGATGTACACAGCACTGCTTGGGGATTTACCTCGTAGTCAAGCGTTGCTTGCCAAAGGCGCCAAGGTCAACCAACCCGGATGGTCTGCGCTTCACTACGCCGCAGTCAAGGGACAGTCCAAAATAGTGAGTCTGCTTCTGTCAAAAGGCGCCTTGGTCAACGAACCTTCTCCGGATGGGGATACGCCGCTGATACTGGCTGTGCGCGCAGGAGATGTTGACACGGTTCAGGCTCTCGTTCGAGCAGGTGCCGATCCAATGCTTTCAAACTTTAAAGCACAAAATGCGATCGAGACCGCACGCGCAGAGGGCAGACGATCCCTGGCAGAAGCCCTGGAAAAAGTCGTGGCATCCCGAAAAACTCAGCCCTGAATTTTTAGTTTTTTAAGCAAACCGCTGTTGATGATTCCCTTGAGCTCCGAGAATGGCACCACAATGGTGGGCATGCCCAGAGCATAGGGACCCAGTACGTAGTGGTCAAACGTCACTGCAATACCGTCTTGCATCAGAGCGGCATTGTCTGAAAATTGGAATGGCCACATTTTTACGTATTCGGATTTGTCAGACTGGGCAAATTCGTTCGTTTCCAACCATTTCGCGTGCTGCTTTTTGAGTGCAGCCTCAAAAGCCCGCATGCGTCCTGGCAATATCAGATCATTCAGCGTCAATATTCTGTCGAAACTGGGCGTCCAGTTGATGTATTGCATCGTGGACATCCCATGCGCACCGCCCGTGAATGCGTAGCTCTGCAAAGCGATCACGACGATCGAGGGAGTCGCTCTTTTGACCTCCGCCCCAAGAACAATTTCATAGCGATCTTCGGCAGTCGTCCAAAAAGCATTTGCCAGATCGGCAAGACTCCGGAATGTTTTGGTTTTATCTTGACCAGGATCGACGAGTGCCAAGCCGAGCAAAGAACGCTCAAGAAAGGCATTGAATCGCTCGTATCCTTGGAAACTCAGCCTTTTTAACGTGATCGAGGGGCACAACTCACCTTGGCAGCCTGGCTTGGTGCGCACGACATTTACGCTACGGTACTGCAGTCCAGTGGAAGACGCTTCACTCGCAGAAGAAGACTGCGTCGATGCACTGGCAGATGCGGCTTCGGGAACGAGCGTGATATCCCCGGGGCGCTCCTGAGGCGCTGCGCACCCACTCAACACGGTCGCGATTGCCAACAATAGAGCGCCTGCGGCAGCAAGAGTCACGATAAGGCCTCCTTGATTTCGTCACGCAGGGCCTCTGGTGTGCTAGTTGGTGCAAACCGTTTTAACACCTCACCATTGCGACCGACCAGAAATTTTGTGAAATTCCATTTGATCGCTTCGGTTCCAAGCAGGCCTGGGCGACTATTTTTAAGCCATTGATAAAGAGGGGCGGCTTGCTCACCATTCACATCAATTTTGGCAAACATTGGAAAAGTCACGCCGTAATTCAGATCACAAAATCCTTTGATCTCATCCTCAGCACCTGGCTCCTGGTGACCAAACTGGTTGCATGGAAAACCCATTACGACCAGACCTTGTTCAGAAAACTCTTCATGAAGTTTCTGCAACCCTTTGTATTGATTCGTAAATCCACATTTTGAAGCCACATTCACAATTAGCAGGACTTTCCCTGAATAAAGTGAAAAAGGCACCGTTTCGCCAGAAATTGTTTTCAAACTCAGGGAGGGGAGTGACATATATTTTTTCCTTAGCGAAGAGAAGAAAAAGCCTCGATCGCACGTACTCGACTTGTTCGTAAATCGACAATCTGATTTGGATAATTCAGCGCTTGGCGAGAGACAGGCGAGGGATCGTGGATTTCTCGATTAGACAAAGTCGAAAGCTCTGGTAACCAGTGCCGGATGAATGCACCGTCCGGATCAAACTTTTCCGATTGACTGATCGGATTGAAAACACGGAAGTAGGGGGCGGAATCCGCACCTGTCGATGCGCTCCATTGCCAGCCTCCGTTGTTAGCGGCCAGTTCGCCATCGATCAAATGTTGCATGAAAAAGCGCTCACCCAAACGCCAGTCGATTAAAAGATTTTTTGTCAGATACATGGCGACGACCATTCGCAATCGATTGTGCATCCAGCCTGTCTGAACAAGCTGTCGCATCGCGGCGTCGACAATAGGTACGCCAGTTCTTGCCTGACACCAGGCTTCGAAATCAGCGGGTGCTTCACGCCATTGCACAGCGTTGGTCTCTGGACGCATAGGTTGATGCATCGAAAGGGATGGATACCCGTGTAACAAATGCTGATAAAACTCACGCCACAACAATTCATTCATCCAAGTGAGAATGCCTTGCTGACCTGTATCCACCTCGCCATGATTGAATTGAAGGGCCTGATGCCAGCACTGAGAAGCCGAAACCAGACCTGCTGCAAGATAGGGAGATAGGGCACTGGTACCTGGAATCGAGGGGAAATCACGATCTCGCTTGTAATTTGAAATTCGTTCTTGTGTGAATATTTCCAGGCGTTGGAGTGCGGCCTCTTCACTGGCCGGCCAGCCTGATTGAATTGCCTGGGTGGAGGCTTTCCAGCCAGGCAAGCTGACAGGAACAGGATCGCTTTTAAATCCTGATCGCTTCGTCTGCGCGTGAGGAGCAGGAAGAGGTTGATGAGGGGCCGTTCTTAATTTTTCCCGGCACGCTTTGGCAAAGGGAGTAAAGACCCGGTAGTAACTATCTGCACCTGTCTTGACGCTACCTGGAACCAGGAGAGTGCCTCCATGGTGGCCTTTCATCTCAATCCCGTGCTCGGCTAACAGCTTAAAAGAAGACCGGTCACGCCGGCGTTCATTCACGCCGAACTCTCTGTTGCAATGGACCTCTGTAATGTCGTGTTCTTTGCAAAAGTTCAGCAAAGCCTGAGGGACCTGACTCCAGAGTGGAACATTCAATATTTTGAGCGGTACATTCAGCTTGGCTAGAGAGACGGAAAGTGATTGCAACGCCCTCAACCAAAAATCAACTTTGTGCACAGAGTCGGAATGTTCGGCCCATTGCTCAGATGAGATGATGAACAGCGCGATGGCATCGCCGTCAGCCATCGCTGCGGTCAATGCAGGCTGATCAGCTAAACGTAAGTCTGTACGAAACCAGCATAGTTTTGTCATTTTAAAGTTACCTTGCGTGCCATTTTTTGACTGCAGCAAGAGTCGTGCTGACATGCTGATCAGGATTCATACTGCTGTGGACAAAATAGATTTTTGAATCAGGTGTCACGACATAGGATATGCGGCTCGCCATTGCTGAGGTGAAAAACATCGTGGCATCATAGGCTCGCATGATCGAGCGGTCAGCATCCGAGGCGACGGCGAATTTGCCACCGCAAGGCCCATTGGAAAAACGCTCAAGCGTTTCAATGTCATCACCAGAAACGCCCACGACGGTCGCGCCATACTGCGCAAATTCATCCGCTGCCTGGGCGAACAAATTGGCCTCGATCGAACATCCACTCGTAAACGCCTTCGGGTAAAAATAAACGACGACTGGCCCTTTTTTGAGGGATTCAGAAAGAGAAAATTGATAAGGTTTACCTGCCAGAGCGGCCTCGGCCTGAAAGGAGGGGGCTTCTTGACCTATTTTGAGCTGAGCCTGGACGTTACCCAACAGCACACACAGCAGTAGTCCACCAGTCCAGCGAGATAACTTCATCAACATGCGCGATGCTCCTTGGGAACTCATTCAAAAAAGCGTAAAGTAGAGATTAGAAATCAGAGTAACAATATATCTCTCGCAGTGGGGAATCACATGGCTAAACCATTCGAAAAATCCTTAATTGTCGTGTTTTCCGGTGTGATCGTCTCGTTCGGGGTGGGTCTGGGAGGCAACGCATTCGCCCAACGATCCATTCCCTTGCCGCCTCCACCGCCCATCATCTGGCCAGATGAACGTCCAGCCGACCCAGAGCGCTGGACGCAAGAGGACATCACTCCCGAGCAAAAATACGAGACCGCACGAAAGGAGTCTCTGGCCGCGCAGCAAGAAGCCCAAAATTATTGCAAGACGCTTCCCTCGGTCGATCAACCTCTCTGTCAGGCGCAGTCGCGCCTGGAGTTTGAGAAGGAGATGGCCGACATTAAAGCGAGATTTGGTGTGTCCCGATAAAGGCGTACAAAAAAGAACGCGCTATAAAAGAACGCGCTGTTTTTGTGAGTGCTGTTGCTGTGAATTTAGTTCAACCTTCCCTGAGCGCCGCCTACGCTGAATCTTCCCGCACCCAGCAGGGCAATGGCCAGGGCGCCAAATAAATAAAGCCCTTGCAACTCCAGCAGCCAACCACCTGTTTTAGTCAGGTGAAATAACTGGTGACTGTGCGCGAGGTAAACGGCAACAAGCATATTCAACACGACGACGACCGCGCTGATGCGTGTCAACAATCCAACGATTAACAATACCGGGGCGATGATTTCACCGATATATACACCATACGCCACCCAGAACGGCCATCCATTGGCCTGAACCATCGCAGAGATCCCACCGATCCCGTTCATCAATTTGTGCAAACCGTGCATCAACAACAAAATTCCTACAGAGAGTCGCAATACAAGTTTGCCGATGTCATCGTAGCGATTCATCCCGATTCCTTTTTCAAATTCAAACTGTCAGGCACATCTTAACTGGGGATTCGGTATTATTGCCGAGGTAATGTAAAACTGACGAATGGTGAAATCAATGAGTGAAGCAGTCAAATACGAACAAGAGGGTGGTGTGGTGACCCTCACCTTGAACGAACCCGAAACGCGCAATGCTTTATCGCCAGCAATTATTGATGCTTTAGTGGCCTATGTGGCCAAAATCAACGCAGACCTTTCGGTGGGGTGCGTGATATTGACGGGCGCAGGCGAAGGGTTTTCCTCTGGTGGAAACGTCAAACGCATGCAAGACCGAAACGCAGCCCCAGCGCAAAAGGCACCTGTCGATATCCGCGCCTATTACACAACAGGGATCCAGCGCATACCCCTGGCACTTCATACCCTGGATGCGCCAATTATCGCCGCCGTCAATGGTGCGGCGATCGGCGCAGGTTGCGATTTGGCCTCGATGTGCGATATACGGATCGCAGCACGCAGCGCCAAATTTGGTGAAAGCTTTGCCCGTATGGGACTGGTTTCGGGTGACGGTGGCGCTTGGTTCCTGCCGAAAGCCGTTGGCCTCTCCAAAGCATATGAAATGACATTCACCGGAGACTTTGTCAGTGGCGAGGAGGCGGCTCGGATTGGATTGGTTTCCAAGGTTGTCGATGATGAGAATCTGTTGGAAGAGGCACACGCCATGGCACAACGCATTGCCGCACATCCCGTGCATTCAATCCGTATGAGCAAACGCCTGATCCGGGACTCCCACCATGTCAGTCTGCCTGTCGCACTCGATATGGCCGCGGCTTCACAGGCGCTCGTTCAAACCACGCACGACCATAAGGAAGCCGTTCAAGCCTTCGCTGAAAAACGCAAACCAAAATTTGAAGGTCGATAGGAGCAGGGGGCTTAAACTCTGTAAGATGCAAGCATTATCACCACTCGCGAGGTCACCGCATGAAACTCACATTTCTGGGCGCTGCCAGTACAGTGACGGGTTCGAAAACCCTGCTGAGCACAGCCAACCATCAAGTTCTCATCGACTGCGGCTTGTTTCAGGGATATAAAAACCTGCGCGCGTTGAATTGGACCGCATTTCCATTTGATCCAAAAAAACTTGACGCGGTGGTGTTGACGCATGCGCACCTTGATCACTCAGGTGCTTTGCCGCTGCTTGTGAAGCAAGGCTTTCACGGCCCCATCTATGCAACATCCTCGACCATCGATTTGTGTAAGATTTTGCTGCTCGATAGTGCCAAGCTCCAGCAAGAAGAGGCTGACTTCGCCAACCGACATCACACGACAACTCATGAAGTCGCGCTTCCCTTGTATACCTTGGACGAAGCCAGAAAAACCTTTCGTTTATTCAAACCGCTTGAGTTCAATCAAACGCACGAAATCACCCAAGGCTTTTCCCTACGCTATCGGCCCGCAGGTCATATTCTCGGTGCAAGTTCAGCCGAAATAACCGCTGAGGGCAAGACGATATTGTTCTCAGGCGATCTGGGACGTCCGAATGATCCAATCATGAATCCTCCGGCACCCATCGAGCGTGCCGATTACATTGTGATGGAATCCACATACGGCGACAGGAGGCACGGCGCCCTGGATGCTCAGGCGCAACTTGGAGATGCGATACGGCGGACATCAGAGCGCGGCGGAGTCGTGGTCATACCCGCTTTTGCGGTCGGAAGAGCTCAGGAAATTTTGCTGGCGATCTACCGCCTCAAAATTAGTAAAGCCATTCCAAACCTGCCGGTTTTCCTAAATAGTCCGATGGCGATCAATATGACAGAGATCTATCAAAGGCACTGTCAAGAGCATCGTTTAAATGCTCGCGAATGCGCCGGTCTCGGCAACGTTGCCAAAATGGTCAGGACACAAGAACAGTCGCGTGCGCTCAATGCCGTGCGCTATCCCTCAGTCATTGTGTCGGCAAGCGGTATGGCAACTGGAGGACGTGTTCTGCACCATTTAAAGACTTTTGCGCCTGACCACCGCAACACCATCATATTCGCAGGATTTCAAGCTGGCGGAACGCGGGGGGCGAAAATCGTGTCAGGGGAACGCACTGTCAGAATTTTCGGTGAAGACGTGCCGATTAACGCAGAAGTTGTCTCGCTGGACGGAATGTCCGCGCATGCTGACTCTCAGGAACTGATGGGTTGGCTCAAAACCGCCAAGCGTGCACCCAATACCGTGTTCTTAAATCACGGTGAGTCACCAGCAGCCGATGCCATGCGACTCGAGATTAAACATACGCTGGGGTGGCATGCGGTCGTGCCGTTACTAGGTCAACAGTTCGACATCAATTAAAGCGTTTTGGATCCTTTGATCCATGCGTAATAACCGCATAATGTATATTATGTAAAGTAAAGGATTCAAGTAGATGAAGGTTTGTATTTATGGTGCCGGCGCTGTAGGTGGTCACCTTGCTGCCCGTCTGGCAGCCGCTGGAAAGCATGAACTCTCTGTGATTGCGCGCGGGCCTCAGCTTGAAGCCATCAAACAGCGTGGTTTAACGGTTTCACGTGGCGAGGAAATCCATTCCGGTCGCCCACACCATGCCACGGATCGCCCGGACACCTTGAGCCCTCAAGACGTTGTGATTGTCACTTTAAAGGCACAAGCCTTGCCCAATGCCGCAGCCTCGATAGAATCGTTGCTTGCACCTGATGGTGTTGCGGTATTTGCCATCAATGGTATTCCCTGGTGGTGGCATAAGGGTCTCGATGTCCCTCAGACCCCCCTTTTTCATCTCGATCCTGACGGACAGCTCTGGAATCGTTTAAAAGACAGAACACTCGGCTGCGTCATCTATTCACCCAACGAAG